>Ga0114962_10000678_pt1 | contig 29765 bp, 22 predicted proteins | sample C_130820_MF_Meta_FD_87017 | JGI IMG/M metagenome (GOLD analysis project Ga0114962, IMG submission 87017) | Freshwater microbial communities from Lake Croche, Canada to study carbon cycling - C_130820_MF_MetaG | ecosystem: Environmental > Aquatic > Freshwater > Lake | place: Lake Croche, Canada...
ATTCTTAATATTCTCGTTGTCAATAAGGATGTGATAGTATAATCTACCATCAACATACCATGACCTAAATATATCATGACCCTTTGTGCCAAACCTATACAGCTTAAGGATTTCATTAAACTCATCTACTATCATTTTCTTTACAGAACTTGAAAGCTTAACGTCGTCCAATACGATCTCAATTGGCTGTTCATTGCTATTAGCAACGATAGCTTCGTTAACGATGTCCTCTACAGCATTGTCACAATCACCGTACTGAGATATCTCTCTGTATCGGCGGATTAAATCATTCTCATTCTTGATAACACCTTCAAGGTCTACAGTCATGCCATAATAGGCTGCTGCAGCTCCAAGTGTAGATATTACCGTAGAGCCGTCATCCGGCGCAGGTGTTACAACTTCTGTTCCCTGCGCACGTTTGACTTTTTTCTTTGCTATCTCGAAACCAAAGATTTCCATTATATAATCCCTATAATATTAATTACCGGTAACTTGGATTAACCAAGTGGAACTGGTAATGTACCAAGCGGAGTATTAACAGCAACGTTAACACTAAAGTTGGAACCTGCTGTACTTGTGTTTGATGTCCAATAGTTGTAAGTAAATTCAACGTCAAAAATTTCCATTTGGTTTACTGTATCGTAGTCAACTGCGATCGCACCAATGTTTGTTGGGTATGCATCATGGAACTTATAAGCCTTAACGATAGCTCCGTTACGGTCTAATTGATACACGCTCAAGTCTACTTGGTAATCACGTGGGTTTGTACGACCATTTGTTTGACTGTGGTTTTGCACGCCATCTGACCATTTTTCCATAGCATTTCTGATACTGAAAGATGTATCATTGTAGATAGCTACAGTCCATGGTGCAAAAGTTCTTTCACCTGCAAAGTTAACAGCACGTCCTCTATATTGCACAGGCATGTTTTCTACAGTTGATTGTGGTAGTTGAGCCGATTTACACAAAAACTGTCCTTGTATACCTGCAAAAGTTCCACCTGTAACATATGTTGGGAAGGTTAGTTCCACTCTAAACTGATTCGGGCGAGCTCCGCCACCAATCAGTTGGGCTTTAAAATCGCTAATATTTGCCATAGTTTATTCCTTTATTTTCCTATTGTTATTTATATGCTATGCACCGATTTCAGTGAAGTTAACTGATGATCTTGCTGCAACAAAAGTTAAAGTAATGAAGTTGATGGAGCGATTAGGTTTAATAAAGATATCGGCAACAAACTCATTGCGGTCGATAACTTCGCCAGTATTATTTGTGTCATCGCACTTAACTCTGAAGTCAGTAACTCCACGACGACCTTGTACATCTCTTAAGAACGGTTCTACTAAGTTCTTGAATTGAGCTCTTGTGAATGAATCATTGAACTCAAATAGTTGATACTTAGCAGCTGTTGCGATTGCTTTTTCAAGTACGATGAATAATCTACGTACGTTGATACGATCAAATGCACTTGGTCTTGAAAGAAGTGTCTTGTCACCGAAGAGAACTGTACCTTGACCAGGGAAGTTAACTACTGGGTTAACACCTTTTTTGTACAGTGTGTCTCTTTGGGTCTTGTCTGGATTAGTAGCAAGCTTAACAACATTCTTAACTTGACCACGATTTAAACCACTTGGTGACCACCATGGATCATTTGTGTAATCTGTACGTGCACAAAGACCAGCTGTATCACCATTGAGTGGGACCCATCTATATTTGTCGTTGTATCTATCATATTGATATTTGTAACCAGAATCTAACACAGCATATGAAGAGCTTGGTAACTCATCACGGAATTGTGTGATCTCAGTAATATTTGAATCAGCTGAACCGATGATGATATCACCTGAACCTTTATTAACTGGAGATACGAATACCACACAGTCTGCTCTTGTTTCTGCAACATCATTAATCACCGCTATAGCAACAGCAGGGTTTACTTTACCTAATGGTAATAATGAGATGTCATATTGTTCAGCATTTGCAAATAACATGTAGCCATCGATGATTTTACCATCTGTAGCTGTTTCATCAGTAACACCACCTTTTAAAGGCTTACTTAATGCATCTGATAATGCTTTGTATACTGTGCCGTCTGTAACCGCTGTACCCCAAGCAGTACCAGAAACTTCAACTGCAGTAGTATGATCCATCCACCATACATATTTAGATTGTGAATTTATCACATCTTTATAGTAGTTGTTTGTACCATCAGCTTGTTTAGCGTCTGAAGATTTAGATACACCAGCAAATTTCTCTAATACTCCTCCAGCAACACCTGTCCATTTACCATCTTTATCGATAATAATGATATGCAGTTCATCTTTAACTGCGAGTGCTGGATTTGTAAGCTGAGCAGCTTCAGCATAAGCTGAAGTACCTGGAGCACCATTAAAGTTGTCTTTATAATCCCAAGCGTCATATGTATCAGCATCTGCCATTTCAACGACAATTGAGTTACCTAAAGCACCTGGATACTTACCTGCCCATTCTCCAACTGTACCTTGTCCAGTAGAAAAATTAGTAGTGTAATCATCTTCATTTTTAATCTTAGTAGCACCTGTAGCACCAGAAGCTGTAGAATTATAGCTATCTGTATCTACACGTACTGTTAATAGGTTGTTTGTATATGCAAGGAAATTTGCTGCAGTGAAGAATGATTGTGCTGTCGTATCTGTTGGTTTACCAAATCTTTGAACCAATGTTGTTTCAGATGAAATTGTTACAGGTTCATTTACTGGACCCCATACAAATGTACCAGCAAAACCACCAGCAGATGTTGCCACCGCAGGGATGATGCTCGAAAAATCTTTCTCTACTACCGCAACTCCTGGAGATAATTGGAACGGCATTTTTTGTTTCTCCTTAAATTATGTGTTTTTATGATATAAGTCTAGAGTCACCTCTATACCTATATTTATAGTTTCTAAAAATTCAATAGGACCTGTTCGTCCCGGCCATTTTGCCCATCATCATAGAATCCAAATGGGGTTAGCTCATCTTCAATAGCTTTAATACGATTTTCATACATTAATTGCCTAATATTAATATTATTAAGGTCTTTAAAGTATGGGTTTGTTGTCAACCATCCAAATAACACCAGTGTCATAACCAAGTCATCATGATACCCTTCATCAGCCTCATATGAGCCTTTATTGTTCTCGATGAAGGTGGATATCTCTTGTATAGTATCAATGTCTTGTACCAAGAGTCTAGACTCTTCTATTAAGGCCTTGAAGTTCATACAACCAATCCGCTTTACTTTCTTATCAGTATTGACTCCAAGCTGGGTTTTACCACCACCAAAGCCTCCTGATACTACTTGTCCGTCTGTATTTCTATTTACAAATAGGATGTTCTCATACTCCATCTCAGAGTATAGGATCGATCCTACTTGTTCAGAAGAGTTAACTTCTAATAATACGTATGCGCTGTTATATTCTGTAGCTACTTTATATATGATCGATGGGAATAACATAGGACTAATCTGGTTATCCCTATATTTTGCCACTTGTTTATATGGTGCTTCTGTGATGTCTATGATAGAGAACGTTGAATAGTCTCCACCCACGCCCTTAGCTGTATCTGCAACTAAACAATATGTATGGTCCTTAATAGGTTTATCATACACATCCAAACCATCCTTACTATATATGATCCTAGCAGGAGATAGTCTCCCGATCACATCTGAGCGCACCAGAGTGAGTGCAGAACCTAAGAAGGTACACAGAACCTCTTGATTATATTTTAGTTCACCAAGCTGTCTCCTTTGTGCTTCTGCCCATTTTTCATCTCTGCCTGGGATACGTGTGTATGGTATATAAAGTGGGACGAAGTCGTTTCGACCATTCTCAGCATCGTTCCAAAACTTCCAGAAGTGGTTATAACCCAATGGAGTAGAACTTAATAAGATCTTTGTTGTTTCACCCGCAGATATCGTTGGGTAAACAGAAGTAAAGAAGTCATCGGCTACATTATTAGGTATGATTGCGGCCTCGTCCACATATAGCATGTTAACAGATTTACCTCGGATACCAGAAGATGTCGTAGCTGCAGTGAACACCTTTGAATTGTTCTCAAGTTCTATATCTCCCTTATTCCATGTAGTAACACCTTGCTGTAACCACATAGGTAGGTTCTCATACATCAACTGATACCTGTATAAGACCTCACGGGCGGCGGTGGCTTTGTTAGCCATGATCGCGACTTGTTTCGATTCCTGAAATAGGGTATACCATAAAATATATGCTGCACTAGTTGTCGTCTTACCTTGTTGACGACCTTCCATAAGGATGACTTTTCTATTATCATGTATTATCTTCACCTTTTCCTTTTGGCAATCATATAGTTTAAAATCAATAAGACCATGATCAAGTGATATGATCTTACAATACGTTTCAATAAAATATATCGGGTCAGCAGCACACTTCATATACTCTTTGACTTGTTCTTCAGTAAAAGGTACTACTACACCAGCGGCCTTTAACTGACTATTGGCATTATAGTTCTTTGACATTAGAACTGTGCTTCCCAATTCTCTGTTACTGGATCTGCTGGAGCAGTAGCTACTGCAGTATATTTTCTACCAGGTATGGATAAGTTAGCATTAGCAGTAAGGATAACGCCGCCAGATGTAACTGGACCAAATATATTAGTCTTAAGAGTGAACGTAAGTGTATGTACTACGAAGCGTCTCTCTTGAAAAGATCCATCATAGTTGTCTTCTACGTTTATAGAATTGAGGATGACTGGGATATCTTGTACGATCTCCATCTCAGGCACTGCATTAACAGATAGTGTATATTCAGGATTAAAGATAGGTAAGATCTGTTCGATGATCTGCATAGCATCTTCTTGTGTCTTAGTCAATACATATAAACTGATATCGATATTATATGGAGCAGGAGAGAATACAGACTTTGCGTTAGGGTTTAATGCTGTCGTAGCATCTGTACACTTAATTTGGTTCATCTTATTAGTCTTACGCGATGAATCATAGTGATAACCGGTTATCTCAAATGATAACCTCGGTAAAGATGTATATGTATTGTTCTTAAGGTTTGGATCTGAATCGATACGAACCAACCATTTTTCTTTAGGAGCATAAGCAAGTGGAACTGCTACAGTTTGTGCGACTTCTCCATCACTGCCTTGTCGCGCGATCTTGATGTCAGAGAATAAACGACCAAAAGAAACGATCGTCTTTCTAATAGCACCGTGATAGTAGGTTTGTCCGTTTAACATTATGGAGCCTTATGATACGTTGAGAGTTCACCGAATGGGTTCTGTTCATTAAACACGATACCCTCAGCTTCTTCTTTAAATTTGTTATTATCACCATATGAATCTTGTGTATCTGTATTACCAATGATAGCTACAGCTACAGCATAATCACCACCACCTCCAATAAATGACACCGTAGGAGCACTAGTATAACCAGAACCAGGATTATCAACTAATACTTTAACTATTTCTCCAGCTGATATGGCTTCATCACCTAAGAATGCATTTGCGGTGGCTCTATAACCAAAGAATTGTAATGTCGATGTACCATTGACTGCAACGCTTGATGTATGTGTAGGACCATCCGCCCCCAATGTACCTGGTATAGTACAGATATATCTGCGACCACCAAAACATACTTCATCTCTTACTGCTATAGCAGTTGAAGCTACCCAGTCTGTACCTATCTTAACAGTAGGTTGTGATACATAACCAGCACCCTTGCGTGTAACTTTGATCTCTGTTACAGTACCGTTTGGTATCTTTTCTACATCAAACGTCTTGAGAGTTTCAAATGTATCGATCTCTTTGATACCAGTTTGGATGTGTTCTGATGCGTATTGGAATAACTCGACTTGTAGTTTGTATACATATAGTTTACCAGCTTGATAGAACGGATCTTGATGCGTTACGAACTTAATCTCAAATAAACCACCAGTTAGAGGGAAGTATAATAAGTCACCTTCTGCAGGTCGATTAGGTAAGATAGAACGTGCGTGTTGACCAACTAGTTGTTCCCATTTTCTACGGGCAACTGTAAGCGTTGCACTTTGTTCCATCATCAAACCAAATTTCTGTATGAATGCGCCTTGACCTTCAAAGCCATCATGTGTTTCGAGGTACATCTCAATACCATAAGCATGTTTAAATTGAGATAAACGATCTTCACCGAGGATCTCATCTTTACCAATTAAAGTACGTGGGATATAATAGAAGTCTTGTCCAAACTGCGCGATTGATTCAACAATTATATCTTCATATAATAATTGTTCTGATCTAATACCATTACTAAAATACACTGATCTAGCCATTATCGAGCCTTACAATTGTTATTATGCCATCTATTTAATAAGTTTACCGCACATATAGTTCCACAATGTATGCATACTCCACGTTTTCTATTTTGTGAAGATAATGATATATTTTTAGCATGTTCTATAGATTTTGGTTTTTTATAATTAGATGTATCTAATCTAATCTTACCTTTATTAGCATCGCTAATTTTTTTTCTTACCTCTAAATCTGGTATATAGCCTTTACGGCCAATTAAGGCTTCACTGATTTTTTTTCTAACTTCAGGCCTTTTAGATATATTTTCATCTCCATGACCAAATGATCCTCCATCAAGACCATTTTCAACGATCATATTAGCCCATTTATCAGACTTAACTATATCTAATTCTTCTGATATGAAAGTAGCAAATTCAACTAATCTATTTTCATCTATAAATGGATCTGACACCCATTTAGTTATCACATGATGTTTTCCATGTTTATTAATATGTCTGGCCCAACATTTTCCAGATCCTAAATAAGTATGTACTGAATTTATATCAGTAGTTTTACCTAGATATTTCATTCCAGTAACACTATGCTCTTTAATGTAAAGAACGGTGGGTTTCATAATTCTATCCTAAGAAGAATTCTAGAGGAGCGGCTTTATTAACCATCTCGTCTTCTAGTTCTTTGATCTCTGTGATAGCTTCTTGGTATAACTTATCTCCATCGATAGTTACACCGCCTGGTAATTGGATACCCTGAAACTTTTTAATGTTTGTAGCCCATTGGCGTTTAAACAATGCGGTAACATAATGTCTAAACCATGGTTCATTCCATACTTTACTAAATGTGGAAGGATCTAATGCTCTATAACACTCGATGACCGCAAAGTCGCCCATAGCAAGAGCCGCGTTCCAATTAACATCAAGCATTAGTCTACCCATCATACGGTTAAATCTGTATAGCGGATAACCATTTAACTCAAGGTTAAGTAATGAGATATGAGACATCACTGTCTTATAGTAGATTAATGACGTTGAAGTCAAGTCATATAAATCATTAAGTCTTAATTGGTATTGTAAGTCAAACAAGTTCTTTGAGCTTGAAGCTGAGGAGAATGGGATGACTCTTGTCACGCCATATATGAAATCTGGCAATGGGAAGTAATGTAAGTCATACGTGCCTAATAATACTCCGGTCACATCTATCACTGCGGTAGCACCAGTATCACTAGTAATAGTCTCACCAGCTAAAAATGTAGAAGTTGGAGTCGGCAAAAATGCATTTGACATATCAGTGCCTGTATGCGTAACATCTTTACATATAATTTGATAACCAGTAGCTACTCGATCTCTTTCAGAACATACTACAGCTGTAGCTCCAGAAGTATTACCAGTAATCTTTGTTCCAACATCAAAGTCTGATGCGGTGTCTGTTGTAATATTGATAGCTGACGCGGTGATCTTTTGCTTGAGGTACATACGTTCTGCACCATCAAAGTGATATTGGTTCCAATAGTCAAGAGCCTCATCGATACGTTCCTCTAACTGAGAGTCATCCACGTTGATCTCTACTACAGGTTCACCAAGGGCTCTTAGACAATATTCGGTTAGGGTAGCTCTGCTTGTAACGGCCATGACGATTTCCTAGTGTTTATTCTATTATTTATAACTATAGACTATTTATAAGGCCTATTCTTTGATTACCATGTCAGGTACTTCTGCAAATGCACCAACAAGACCGATCGGATCAGTCTCCGCAATAAGAGATTGGTCTATATGGAGATACATGCTATGCTCGATATCCATGTATAGGTTCTTAGAGTATAGCTCTAGGATCCAATTTTGGACCTTATCATAGTTGTATATAGCAGCTTGTTGCAGAGAACCACACCATGAATATAGTCTTGTAGAGTATTGGTACGGTGAATGAACTGGAGGTTCTTTATACCACTTTAGGCATTCTGTCTTGGTTTTGAATAGATACTTACCCGCTGCAGCACGGTGCGTCTCCAGACTAAACTCGTCTGATAGTCTATATCGACCTGATATCTTAAACACTCTGTCATCTTTGGTTAGAACCAATAACTTAGTAGCTTCTTTAAGCATATAAGACTCACACGGTCCTTTGATGACTGTTATCTCTTGCTTTGCTGCATCCCGTTGTGCGTGTGCATAAGCGATGAAAGCTGATTGAGTAAAGTCAAATATGTCATCATAACCACCACTAAGAAACTGTTCTCTTAGGTTTATATTTAATGGTTCTGATCCACCTTCAAGTAGATATATCTTTGCATCTGGTACATGATGTCTTATGCTCTGTGCGGTCTCAAGGGTCTGGATGATACGTGTTAAGATGGGCACTTTACCATTTACACCACCGGGCCCATGTATGCCTGATGTTACTAAGAATATGTTCATTTATCAATACTCCTATCATCCATACCAAGTACACCAGTTAAACCAATTACTGGTACCTCGATCACGTCTTCTTTATTAATAGTCAAATATGTTGCTGTCTCTATGTCTATGTAATTGCCTTCTGAATATGTTTCTACAAGCGAGTTAAAGATGTACTCAAATATCATCTGTGCTTTTGGTATATTATCAAATGAATAAAAAGTTGTCTCGTATCTCCATGGAGAGAAGTAGATCGATGACTTAGTAACTATAGTCTTAGCATCAGCATCTATCATGTTCATCTTATCGGTTGGTGCTTTTGGTAAGAACACATACTTATCTTTATGTATATGATCTTGTATATTAAATCGTTCTGTGAGTCTATATCTACCACTCAACTTGAATATGCGATCATATGTGCCATCTATCTTTTTAAGAGCTTCTTTAAGGATGTATGCTTCACCAGCAGACTTGACTGAATGTCCTACATTATCTACTGCAAGTTGAGCGTCACTCTGAGTCATCTGCATAACAGGATGATCTGAGAAGTCAAAGATCTCGTTGAATATACTTAACCTATCTTTGATATGCTGAGGAAGAGGTTTACCACCTTCTATTAATATGATCTTAGAATCAGGAGCATATTTTTTAATACTCTCTGCAGTATCGATGGTCTCTCTAAGTCTATCTTCTGGAGAAGTATTACTATAGTTTGTATGTATAGCTGAGGTTATAAGGAATAAGTTCATACACGTTGGAGGATAGTGATACCATTATTATGCTCATAGATGTTACAGATCTTCCAATGTGGGTTAGTCTGTAAGAACTCTATGATCGCGGGCTGTAAACCTGAATGTCTTTCTGTAATAACACCTGGTTCATTTTGTGTCCCGTATGTAGTCGTGTCATGGAAACCTATATATTTTCTAGCTCTGTTACCATGTTTAAGTAGTTCTTGTTTTAGTTGACTATAACTGTGTAGTGTATCGATGAATAAAAAATCTGTTTCATCACATGTGTACCATGGATCGATGGTGTCTTGTTTTATGAATTGGAATTCTATGCCAGCTTCTTTTGCTGCAATTTCAGCTTCTTCTATAGGACAATCTACGATGTCAATACCGATGAACGTCTTTGGCTTTGCCGCAAGGAATGCCCAAGTAGATACGACGCCTCGTACACCCATCTCGGTAATATGATCGCAACCTTCTGCATAACCCATCAATGTATATAGGTGTTGGTTGATGTCTGATGGTGTTTCTACTAGTTGTCTTAACTTCGTCTTAATCTTTTCCAATCTTGTTCTCCAATAAGTATTGTTTCATCTCTTCGATAGGTTCGTCCCAAATCTTTGGTGTTACTTGTCTAAATAGTCTTAGGTGATCTCCATACCATACGCTTGTACGATCAGGTGCAGGACTTACCCATGTAAAATATGCAGATATAGGTATGAGTGCACATGTCTTAACACCTGTGATCGCTGCAGCGTGTAGCACTGATGTACACGATGTTATGACTAGATCGAGGTTCTCAAGTATAGCAAATGTATCATCGTATGATTGTATCTTGTCTGTTATATCTATGAGTTCTGGATACTTGGCTGCTTCATCATGACCATCACCGATCTGTAGGTTATAGTATTCCACATCGTTTCCATATACTGACTTAAGCATATGCATCACATCATCTAAATAAATCTTTCTATGTAGGTCTCGTTCGTTTTTAGCATTACCTTGCCATCTAACACCGATCTTAAACTTCTTTGACTCCTTCATGAACGCAAACTTATCTCTTGCATCTTGTGTAGGTTTGAGGTATTGATCCTTCCGCATGACGTCTGGTGCATCCATCTTTAACCAGATAGGGACTTGCATTGCATAAGTCCATAGTGAATCTTTTGGTAGATGAGTGATAGACGTTACTGCAGGATATCCATTATCATTAAATATCTTTGCAACATCTTTACGTTGTGAGTAGAATACTGGATTAAAGCCCATTTGCTTGAGGTTATCCATAAATCTTACAGTAATGAACTCATCCCCGATACCTCCACCTTCCATGAACAAGATAAGAGTTTTACCAGGATATGCCCCGCCGTTCCAAAACTGGAAAGGCAACTCTCTTGGTGAGAACCAGATCTCAAGCTTCTTGACGTTGAGTAAGAACCCCGCAAGTCCTTGTAGGAACTTACCTTCTTCCATGTCATATGTACCAAGGTTAAACTTAACGATGTCCTTATGCTTCTCTTGAAAGGTATCGATACGATCTTTTAGTTCATAGAGGATGTCTCGAGCTTCTTGTTTACGGTTAAGTAAGTAGAGCGAGAATATCTTTTCTAAAAGAGTATCAGGATCTTTTGGTGTGATGGTAAGGTTGATGTTAGTATAGATCAACGCCTTTTCAGGTTCATTGATGTTGTTATACATCTTACCAAGGTTTGCTCGGATGTTATATTGTGTCGATGGTTCTTTGGCTTTGGCTAGTGCCTTGAGTGCATACTCTTCAGCTTTGTCTTTTGCCATGACATCAAGGTATAGCTTTGCTAGATAGTTATACTGCTCGATGTTGTTTGAGGCTAATGCATAGACGTCGATGACCTTTGCTGCTAGGTCATCATAGTTTAGTTTGCTTAGGAACTCAACGACGTTGGATAGCGGTTCATTAGAACCTTCGTACTTCAATGGTTGTGTCATAGTATCTCACTTTAGATAATATATTATATTACGATTATGTATTTATGTACAATTATTATGGTAGGTCTGGTGATGAGATTGCTATACCATGATAATCTGAAACTGTTACTTGTTTCCAGTTAGTTAATGCACCTACTTGAACTGGACTAGAATAATATGTTGTAGGAGCGACGTTAGTGCCTAACGAACCATATGTATTAATTCCCCATGTCCATAGTGTACCATCAGTCTTAATAGCACTCATATACTGACCAGATCCAGCATCTACACTTACTTGTTTCCAATTTGTTAATGATCCAACTTGTATTGGTGAAGAATAATATATCGTAGTAGATTGGAATCCTTGACCAAGCTGACCATATGCATTATTTCCCCAAACCCATAATGTTCCATCTGTCTTAATACCTGCAAAAGAAGGAAATGAACCACCTCCACCAGTTATTTGCTTCCAATTAGTTAATGTACCAACTTGGATAGGATTTGAATAATAATTTCCTGATGAATTTATACCTAATTGTCCTATACTATTAGATCCCCACGCCCATAATGTACCAGATATTCCTATAGCTAATGTCCATGAAAATGAACCAGGTGAACCTCCTCCAGTAGCTACTTGTTTCCAATTAGCCAACGAGCCAACTTGAACGGGAGATGAATAATAATTTCCTGATGAATTTATACCTAAATTTCCCCAGATATTAGAACCCCATCCCCATAACGTACCATCAGTCTTGATAGCCATGCTTCCGGCATATGCGGTACCTGAAGCAGCACCAATACTTAAACTTTTCCAATTATTTAAATTACCAACTTGAACAGGTGATGAATAATACGTTGTGTTACCTAAACCTAGTTGACCAGATCCATTATTACCCCATGACCATAAACTACCGTCTGTCTTTATAGCTAACATATAAAATCCACCACATACTACTTGCTTCCAATTATTTAATGATCCAACTTGATTAGGAGATGAAACCGATGTATTATTACCAAGACCTAATTGCCCACCTGTAGAACTATTTCTTCCCCATGTCCATAAAGTACCATCAACCTTAACACCAGCACTAATAGAATTAGAATTACTTACTTGCTTCCAATTAGTCAATGATCCAACTTGAACTGGAGATGAATAATATGTTGCAGTAGTGCCTTGTCCTAATTGACCAAAGTTATTTAATCCCCAACTATATAACCCTGCATCAAGGAATAGTTCCTTAGACACGAACATATCATCGAAGTCGACAGTCGTGGATGACGCTGAGCCGTCTGAGTTTAGTATAGGGAACTTATAACCTGAATATCTTGATGCTGCAGGATTATACGTGAATACGATGATACCTTGTGCACCAACACCTGTAGTACCAGTGCTAAAATTGCCACCACCACCACCTCCATATAACCCACCAGCACCGCCGTTCGCGTTAGAATATCCACCACCACCACCACCTGGACCAGCATTACTACCGTCACTGGTCTGTACCCATTGATTATACATCGCACCAGCACCACCAGTACCGCCGGTGCCAGTATGTCCGCCACCGCCTCCACCGCCTGTGCCTGCGGTACCTGCTGTACCATTAGTACTAGTACCCGGGCCGCCGCCTGTGCCTAGAGGTCCATTACCACCGTTTCCGCCTAAAGACCCAGTTCCCACAGATCCTGCAGAACCACTTCCACCGCCAGCACCACCACCACCACCACCGCTGTCAAGAGCACTTGCACCTGTAGTAGCTGCTCCGCCATTCCACCCGGCTCCAGTAGGGCCTGCTGCCCCACCACCTCCACCACCATCTTGAAAAGTAACTGTTACTATACTATCGCCACCATTCCCACCAGCAAATTTAGTTGAGCCAATACTATCTGCTACAGTACCACCGGGACCACCGTTACCGGCAGCATTGGTATTTGTACCTACTGTTCCGGCTGCGGCAAACACTAGATATCCTGTGACTGTTCCAGAAACTGCACTTAGTGATGTGTCAACTGTATAGGTACTTCCTGCAATCGATATGATTTTTGTACCAGCCGTGATACCGGTACCCGATATTGTTGACCCTACATAAAAGTTACCTGTGATACCTGTGATAGTTAAAGTAAGCCCAGAACCACCACTGCCTGTACCTGTACCTAATCCAAAATATGAAGATGTACCACTGGTAACAACCGTTCCACCTGGACCTACCTGTACAGATATACTTGCACCTGGTGTTAGAGTTGCTGAAGTTATTTTTGCATATGCACCACCACCGCCACCAGGACCTGGGGTACTTGATGAAGCGGCTTTACGACCACCAGCACCGCCCCCAATAGCCTCGATTGAGACCAGCGATCCGAAGTCTGATGGAATTGTATAGGTGCTTGCACCCGTTGTAGTTATGAATACGACTTTAGTTGCCATAGTTTATATGTATCCGTCCTGAATTGCTAAAATATTTGTGCCATAGCTAGATTGTGCTAATGTTTTCCAGGTAGTCAATGAGCCCACTTGTATAGGTGATGAATAGTATGTTACATTACCTTGACCCAGCTGTCCAAAATAATTAGCACCCCATGCCCATAGAGTACCGTCTGTCTTCAACGCACTCGCAAACCCATAACCTCCTTGGACATATTTCCAGTTAGTCAATGAGCCCACTTGTATAGGTGAAGAATAGTATGTTATAGTACTATTACCTAATTGTCCCCATGTATTATTACCCCATGCCCATAAAGTGCCGTCTGTCTTGATAGCTAGCGCTGAACCTTCACCACTCGTGTTAGTATATCCAGGTGCAACTACTGATACTTGTTTCCAGTTAGTTAATGATCCTACTTGAATAGGAGATGAGTAGTATGCAGAGCCACTGGTTCCTAAACCTAGTGAGCCAGATACATTAGATCCCCATGTCCACAATGTACCATCAGTCTTCACAGCTAATGCAAAATACTGTGCAGAGATTTGTTTCCAGTTAGTTAGTGCTCCTACTTGAACAGGACTTGAATAGTATCCGCCCGTTAGAGTAGTTCCACCAGCAAAGCTTCTACCAAGTTGGCCATAAAAATTAGCGCCCCATGTCCATAGTGATCCATCGATCGATATACCGTACATACTTGTTGCGCCTATTGCAATATTTTTCCATGTAGTCAATGCGCCAACTTGAACTGGTGAAGATTTATTAGTTGTACTACCATCACCTAATATACCAAGCGGGCTATATACAGTAGCCAAAGTACTAGTATTTCCCCAAGTCCATAGAGTGCCGTCTGTCTTAATAGCAGCTGTAGATGCAATCCCAGCTGCTATTTGTTTCCATGTAGTCAATGCGCCAACTTGAGTTGGTGATGAATAATATGCTTGACCATTTTGACCAGTCTCACCAAACCAAGATCCGCTAACTTTCCATCCACCCCATGACCATAGAGTGCCATCTTTCTTAATAGCTAAATTAGCACCTATGCCCGATGCTGCCTGTTTCCACGTAGTCAATGCTCCTATTTGAACTGGTGATGAGTAGTTTGATGCTACCTGAATACCCAAACCAAGTTGTAGATGATTACCATTACCCCATATCCACAATCCTGGTGCCGTTCTGTTACCAGTCGCTGACGCTATGTTTGGATAAACATCAAGTAAATAATTCTTTGTGATATATCGTGAACCTAAATCTTGTGTATTATTTGTATTAGGGTCTGTCGTTCTAAATCCTGTTCCTGGTTGGTATGGTATATTGCCTTGACCAGTTGCTGAAACATTATATGTGAATACGATGATGCCTTGTGCACCATTAGCTGAATTATTTCCAAAACCACCAGCAGCTCCACCATATAATCCACCAGCACCAGGTGCACCACTACTACCAGCAGCAGAGTTTCCACCGCCGCCGCCACCTGGACCAGCAGTTGCACTATTAGAACTTTGAGTCCAATAATTATATGTTGATCCATCACCACCAGGATAAGTTGTTGAACTGGTTCTTGAACCACCGCCACCGCCTGCGCCGGTTCCTGAGGTTCCTGCTACTGCAGCTGATGTTGATGCAGCGCCTGCTCCACCACCAGTACCACCGCCGCCGCTACCACCAGCACCACCTGCTGAAATAGTACCATTAGAACCAGCAGTAGAAGATGGGCCAGCTGCACCACCGCCTCCGCCGGATCCTGCATCAGTTAAATTACCGCCGGTATAACCAGCTCCACCATTTTTTCCAGCACCATCAGGACCAGCACCACCGCCTCCACCGCCTGAATTATCACTACTACCAGCACCAGCACCACCATTACCACCTGAATAAGTTAGAGTGCCTATACTTGAGGCTGAACTACCACCAGACGCAGCAGTAGCGCTATTTGCACCCGATCCACCTGCAGCTAATACACCTTGAGTCGCTAAAGTTGGTTGAGCATTTGATAATGCATTAAACCATGTGACTCCACCATCACTTGATAGACCACCTGTGCCTCCAACACCTACTGAATAATATGCGGTGCCTCCAGTATATAAACCTGCAACTGTTGTTGATTTAGCATAAGCTCCGCCACCAGCACCAGCATTGTTGCTCTGATTACTACTAGAACCACCACCGCCACCGATAGCCTCAACGGATACTAATGACCCGAAGTCATTAGGTACCGTGAATGTACCGGCACCGGTTGTAGTTATAAAGACGACTTTAGTTGACATTGATTACTCAGTAATAGTAAGTGTTTTTAATGAAGTTAATTCTGTTGCTGTTTCAATCGTTTCACCGATTGTTTTTTCCCAATCAAATTGAGTTTGAATGTGTGAACGAATTGCATCAACGATACTTTGAACATTTGCTTTAGTCAACGTGATAAATCCTTCTTTGAATTTCCAATTAACTGAATCTACACCAATCGAAGCAAGTAAAGAAACAAAGTTTACTAACTCATCAGCATCAGTCGCTAATGTCACATCAGTTCCACCGATATTTAGGGTAGTTCCTAATAGTTGTTTTCTTTGTCTTTCTGCTTTTGCCACCACTTTGAGTGATTCTTTAACATGAGAAATATCTCTATCGAGAACATTGTAAACTTCGGATGCTACATTGTTATCGTATGTGTAGAATGGACCAGCAAGTTGTTCGTAGATTGGATCATGAGCAGAACCTTCAGATGATGCGATAGGAAATATTTCAAATCCATCATTACAGTCTATGTAACCTGTTTCTGTGGGTGAGATAGTGTAAGCCGTTGCTTTTTCACCAGCATCAACTAAGTCATTAAGTTCTGACTGAATAAATCTAGGACGCCATTCAATAGGTCCTAAAAGAACAGTTGTTTTGTTTTGAACGAGTAAGTATTTCATATTTTATTTCCTAAGTTTTTTTATTATATATCTAGTTTAAATCTGTAAAGGTTACTGCTCCACATACACCTATACTTGTAAATGCACTTTTCCAATTTGTTAATGATCCCACTTGTATTGGCGATGAATAATATGTTTTATTACCATTACCAAGTTCTCCGTCATCATTATAACCCCAAGCCCATAAAGTGCCGTCTGTTTTAATCGCCAAAACATTAGTTGAATCTGCAGCTGCTTGACCACCACCTGCTGAAACTTGTTTCCAATTAGTTAATGAACCAACTTGGACTGGTGATGAATAATATGCTGAAATTGAATAATTAAGGCCTAATTCACCACAAGCATTAGAACCCCAAGCCCATAAAGTTCCATCTGTTTTGATTGCAAAAGAAGATGAATCATTGCTAGTAGCTACACTTTTCCAATTTGTTAATGATCCCACTTGTATTGGTGATGAATAATATGTTCTATTACCATTGCCTAATTGACCTAAAGTATTTAATCCCCATGACCATAAAGTGCCATCTGTTTTGATAGCTAAAACGAAACTTCCATTATTTGAAACTTGTTTCCAATTAGTTAGTGATCCAATTTGAATCGGACTTGAATAATAACCACCAGTAGCGACAGTAACTCCTGCCGCACTATTTCCTAATTGGCCAAAGTTATTATATCCCCAACCCCAAAGAGTACCATCTTGTTTGATAGCTAAACCACTATAAGAAGATGAAGAAGATTGTTTCCAATTAGTTAGTGATCCAATTTGAACAGGAGATGATTTATTGGCAACAGTACCATCACCTAATTGCCCCCATTGATTTTTTCCCCAAGACCATAAAGTTCCATCCGTTTTAATGGCTAGAGATGTAAATAAGCCCGTACTTGCTTGTTTCCAATTAGTTAGTGATCCAATTTGAACAGGAGATGATTTATTGGCAACAGTACCATCACCTAATGGGCCGCCATCACCTCCACCATTATATCCCCAAGCCCATAAAGTGCCATCAGTTTTAATAGCTAAATTTGATTGTGCGCCATTAGTCAATTTCCAGTTATTTAACGAACCAACTTGTAACGGTGATGAATAACTTAATGCACCTGAATATCCTTGACCTAGTTGTCCAATATCATTTCTACCCCATGAAAACAACGTGCCACCGACGTACTTGTCTACTAGCCATTGGTCAGTTACGTACTGGTCGTCAAGGTCGATCGTGTCGAATACTGGGTCGTCTTTTGTATATCCTGATCCTGATCCTACTTGACCAATATACGTGAATACGATGATACCTTGTGCACCAGTACTATTACCGCCTGATGCTGTACCTGCACCTGCCCCGCCACCATAGAGTCCGCCTGTGGCGCCAGGTACTCCTGATCCACTAGTAGCACCTCCTCCACCTCCACCTGAACCGGCTGTGGCTCCATTAGATGTTTGTGTCCAATAAGTTCCGACAGACCCTGCTGTAGGAGAAGCACCGCCTGTTCCACCATTACCACCACTAATACCTGTACCACCAGTTGATCCAGAACCTGCTGTACCTCCATTAGCACCACCGCCACCACCACCGCCAGTACCGGCACCTGCACCTCCTGCCCCGTTTGGTCCACCAGCACCTCCTCCACCTCCAAACCCTCCAGTTGCACCATTACCGCCTGCAAAGGTTGTGGTACCTACACTTGTGCCGGCTGCACCACCGGTACCATTAGTACCCCCTTTGGCTAAAACACCAGTTGTGTTAGAGCTTGGTGCACTATTAGTACCAACATTAAACCATGTATCACCACCAGTACCACCACTATTACCTGCTCCGATAGAATAATATATATCTAGCCTACTTGAAGATAGTCCTGTAACTGCTGTGGATTTTGCATAAGCGCCACCACCACCGCCTGCACCGCCGCTACCTGTTCCGCCACCACCACCAGCACCAATTGCCTCGACGGATACTAGTGATGCAAAGTCAGAAGGTACAGTATATGTACCGGTACCTGTGGTTGTTATGAAGACGACTTTTTGTGCCATGTGTTACCTATAAGAATTTGATATTCTTATTATTTATAATACTTAATGACTAGTAAGTGTGACCTGGGTATTTTTTGAGTGCATAGTCCATGTCTGTACGGGTAAGATTATCTTCATACCAACCTTTACCAGTATGGATATTAAGCACAGCTTGGAAGTACTCCTCATACATCTTTGCTACATGATCTAGTGAGAAGTTGTTGACAGCCCAATCTCTACAGTCTTGAGGGTTGATGCGATCGATGTTCTTAAGAGCCCAAACGAACTCTTCAAAAGTACGGCATCTATAACCTGTAACACCATGGATATTGTTCTCTGTGAATGAACCCCAATCAGTCGTGATGGTTGGTGTACCAGACATTAAGTTCTCGATCTGTACTCCACCAAACGGCTCAACGTACATGGATGCAACGAATGATACCTTAGCTTTACTCATTAGCTCTCTACGTTTCTCTACGTCTGCATAGCCGATGAACTCAACGTGTTTTGGGATCTCTTTGTAACCGCATGCCTCAAGGTTATTCTGACCTGCAACCTTAAGCTTCATACCTGCGGCCTCTGTAGCTTGGATAGCCACGTGGATACCTTTACCTTCATAGACTCGACCTAAAAATAGGCAGTAATCTTCTTTTGTTTCAGGTGCAAACGTGAAGTCTGCAGGATCAAAGTAATTAGGGATAACTACGTCATAGAAGTTTTGCTTGCAACGACCTACAGCATCAAGGCCGTAGTATGCATGGTAGATAGCATATGATTCAAAGATCTTATACTTTGCCCAGTGGCCACCAGCATATCCAATGCCTGGTTCAACTGTGATGATATCTGGATGAGCGTCACATACTGGACGGGTACCAGATCCCCAGAATGGTAGGATAAAGTCGTTAGGCTTCTTGCGTTTACCTACTTCACTGATAGCGTTCCTATAGAACGTTTGGTATGCGTGATCGCCTGTGTTAAACTTAAAGAAGTTCTTACGCCAATCATAGTCACCGTAGGCGATCTTAAAGTCTTCATTAGTTAATACAGATACGTTCTCTGTTGCTTGTGGGTCAGAATCCTCATGACCATAATGTATGACTTCATGACCTCGGTCAGTCATCATCTTACAGAACTTAAGTGCTTTCTGTGTGTAGGCACATGCAACGAACTCCTTAGTCGTTACTGTGTGAGGTAAACCTAGTACATGAAATCTCATTCTTTACTCCTAATCGTGTTTAAATAATTTTTAATATCCCCATTTGGCATAGAGAATCTATTAACTAATTCAGGATTGATATGTTCCACCATCGTGAATATTGCTTCTTCAGTGCCTATCGCACCTAGTTTCAATGACTCTCTCAACGCTGCTTCATATTTATCAAAGAACCCAGAGATCTGTTCTTTTGATCCACCAAATATAGTTGCTCTACATACATACTCAGGTTTTAAACCAATGATATCTGTCATCACGTTGATATCATATCCATGTATCTCAGAGTTAGTTGAGTATGGATAAGATGATAATGAGAACTTATCTTTTGGTAACTTAAGGAAGTTAAACTCTGTGATAGATTCTTTTACACCAAAACTATTATAGAACCCAGAATCTATCCAATAGAACCGTTTAGATCCCATCGGATCTGTATCTGCTACGTTACCAAGCAACCACATCTTAAGTAGTGTTAGCGGTACATAATACTTATTAACAAGCGGTGAGTCTTTTATCCAGTCAGATCGATTGATCCATTCATCCTTTGTAATGATGTCTTGCATCTCTTTATAGAAAGGCATACGTTCTATCATGTCAAGTGTCAATGGCCTACATTGTACTCTATTGTTGGATGTCGCTATGCTTAGTTCTCTACGTCTCTTAACTATATAGTCATGATACTTTGGATCTGCATAGACTACGAGTGGGTTACGAACTGATAGTAGTTTATCAAGGCCTTTGATGTAATGTTCCTCAAAGTCTCGATCTCCACGTGATAGATCGACCGCACATGTAACGAGTGTCACGTCTGCAGGATACTCATAGATCCAGTCCATCTCCCTGAAGTTGATGTATGGAGCTCTACGGTTCTTTAATAGTTCTTGAGGATAGAAGTCATATGGTACTTTACTATCATCTGGTCTTTGTCCGGCCATACGTGAGCAATGATCACCGAGGTGTCTTGCATACTCACCGTTTAAGTATACACCCTTAAATCCTAATGCGGTAAACTTGCGATCTATGTTCCATTCGTTATGCCACTTCTCTACACGACCTAACATGATAAGGTCATCTCTTCGTCTGAGGTTAGGAGAGCCGCACCATGCATGCCATGCTAAGTGGCCATCAGTGATCTTCCATGGTTTTTTCCAAAAGAACTCACCATCGATGAGTTTCTTTTCATATGAGTCGATGCCTTGGAACTCAAAGGTTCTCCATGAGATGTCAACGACACCTACTTCTCTATACTTTTGTAGGATTGCTTTTGATTTATTGAGGTAACCATGTTGGGTAAGTTCCCAATCATCTTCAAGGTAGAAGATGTATTCTGAATCACAGTAGGATACCATGAAGTCTAGTGCCCACCATTGAGATCGATTACGTGGGAAACAGATGACGTCACAGTAATCTCCATATTCTTCAACAAGCTTCTCAAATACACCCAGCTCTGCAGAATCATCCACGATCACCATCTTGGTGATATAGTCTTGTGTATCAAAGAATGATTGGAGGGTTTTTGCTAAGACATCAAGTCTATTGCATGATAGCACGAACGTAGTTGTATCTGAATCTGGTTGGTTCACTGTGTGAAACTTCACTTGTGACATAGTTACTCCTCAATTATAATATGTGATATTTATATGACTTTTAAATCGTTTATAAACTTTATCCCATCAAGGACAAACGTTTGTAGTTGTTTAGTTTTTAAATCCAGTATCAATAGACATGATGATTTACTGTCAGATGCTTTAAAGTTTACTGACCCACCTATGATGAACTTATCTTGCCACCTATCAAGTCCTCGCATGAAGATACCATCATCTACTATCTTATACCTATCATGTTGGTTAGTTTGTAAGTCTACATGAACGAACTCTCCAGTCCTTGTAGATAACGTATAGAAGTCATTATCTTCTATGATGATGTTATGTGCACATAACCCAGCTTCTACGACTATCTTTACTTCATAAGTCTTCTTATCAAAGTATCCATGCTGAGATGTCTTCTTACCTCCATTATGCAAGCAGAACCATACCTTATCGCCATCGTCAAACAAAGAGTTGACATGGTTTAAGTCATGAGTATCCACATGTTCAGGTTGTTCAAAGCTATCTACTATGGTAAACGTATTTAAGTCAAGGAACTTATTGATCCCAGTATTAAGGTCGTATATGCCTATATTATTTACAGAAGTATTACATGCATACACCATGTTACCATCTTTTAGTATCTGATGTGTATTAAGTGACATAGGAACATCTATCAAAGATTGAAACTCATAGTCATGGTTAAACTTACCAAGCTTATCGTTAGATGCTATGTAGATATGTTCATCTACAGCTATACCAAACGGTCTAAACGTAGATCTCCCTTCACCTTCTAACCCATGACCTATAAGGTGTGGGCAATCTAGCTCTCCTATCTTTTCTTTCTTATATGTTATGGTGTTTGTTTCTAAGTCAAATATAACAAACGCATAATCATCTGTCGTGATTAGTACTTTAGACTTTGAGGACATAATTAATTACTACCCTTCTATTATTGATCACAGGTACAGAAGACCTATGCATTATGTTTGATTTGAACCATGTACAGCTGTTCTTCTTAGGTGTTACCGATGAAACGATGTTATCTTCATAGAACGTAGTATCACCATCACTATCATTAACATAGTATATCATGGATATATATGAGTCGTCGATATCATCTATATGTCTGATATTATCAAGCCATTTAGGTTCTTGATGTAACCGTGGAAGGAAGTTTACTTTGACTCGTTGGATCTCTTTGACCATGATACCTGACTTTTGTTGGAAAGCCATCAACACGTTCATGGCAAGCGGCCAATATGGTTCTGATATTATCTGGGAACCTTCATATAATATATGCACCATCTGGAGTAGCTCGTTGTCTGGAGCAGAGTCGACTACCTTATGACAGTACCATGGGAAATATTTACCCATGATGGTATCATGTAAGTCTAGTTGTTGTGCTTGTGGGAGTAAATCTTCAATCATCATATAATTATACCACCAGCACTAATTAATGTACAGTTATTTTAGAATATATCAAAGAAACTTTTAGGCGCAGCATTCAATATCCATCCACTAGTGTTTGTAAGTGTACTATGGCTAGCTGGCCCTGCATACCATTTGCCTTCATTTAAAGACTCATCGAGGGCAATTACATCAGAGACGTTTAAATAATCACTATCTACAACTCCACCACCTAATTTAACTAAATATGATGTGGTATAAGTATCCGCTGTAGTATTAAGTGTGACGATATTGCCTGAAGAACCTCTGATATCAAAATTACGTACATAACGATACTCACTACTAGTGCCAGAAGCAAAACTTATAGTATGAGCTACAGTCTTTGTGCTTGATAACTTATTAATTGTCCAACCATTATTACCAATACTAAGTGTAGATGTTCCTGTAGTGCCTCCTATAATTACATTATTATAAGTGAGAGATCCTTGACCTGGATTAAAAGTTCGGGCTGTGGTAGATGTATCAGTTAGTATGATGCTAGAAGTACCTGGTATCAGAGTCATGCCTGTGGTGGTGCCCGTGCCCCATACCGTACCTGTGCCTGTAAGGTATATTGTGCTTGAACCTAAATTTAATTGTCGGGTATTACTATTATTTGAGAGAAACGATTGTATGGTCATGGTTTTATTATTAAGGTCTAATGTACCAGTGGACAGATTAATCTGTCCACTATGTGTTAAAGCATCTTGTAATTGCCATGAACCATATGTAGGTTGAGCAGACGCATCTATTCCAAATACAAGATTACCGAATCCAGCAAATGATATGCCGGCTGTAGTAACAGTTCGTACTGTTGATGATGATGAACTAAACCTTAGATTGCCCGCGGTAGTGGCATCTATAGTCATACCACTCTTAAGAGTTAAGTTACCATATATATTTTTAAGTGTAGTAGACCAACTACCACTAAATGTTCCGCTAAATGTATAATTTAAAAATACACTAGCAGCATTATTAGTAATTAAATCTGCACCAGCACTGACATTTATACTTACAGCAGTACTTTCTGTACCAGCAGCTGCACTACCCCAAACAAATGTTCTGGTTTCTCCAGATAATCCAGCACCGGTAACATTTATAGTAGGTGTTCCAGAAAGACTAAATCCTGTAAGTGTACCGCCAAATAAAATAGAGGCATTAGTACCTGTGATTGTAATGTTGCCAGTGCCAAATGCGATCACACGAGTGTTGGAGTTATTAGTACTAAGTATACTACATGTTAATGTATTATTATTAAGGTCTAGTGTACTACTGGTGAGTGTATAAGTTCCTGTTGAAATTAACGCATCAACTAATTTAACTGGTCCAGTTTGAGTAATAGCACATGGGAATGTTTTTCCATTAGAAGTGATCTGTCCTGCACCAAGTGTAGCTGCTAAGTTTATAGTTCCAGCTAAAGTTCCCATCGTCATACCACTAGATAATTTTAAATTACCAGTAAAATACTGAGAAGTTGTGGCATTCCATGTTCCGCTAAATCCTGTAAAATCAACGTTATTACCATAGAACGAAGAACTAAACGTAACTATATCTGACCCAGCACTAATATTAAAATTAGCATGTGGAACATTTACCGCATTGATTATAGTTCTAGTACCTGTTGAGCCCGAATAAGTTAAGTTAACTATTGGTGTGCCACTCATAGTTAAGTTTGTAGAAGTCGAAGTTGACCAAACAGTATTATTATTACCAGTTATCGTGATGTTACCTGTGCCGGCCGCACCGAATGCGATAGCTCTTGTATTAGAGTTACTAGAAGAAAATATACCTGCAGTTAATGTTTGATTGTTTAAATCTAAAGTTCCATTAGTTAATGTATAAGTTCCTGTAGATGTTAAAGCATCAGCTAACTGTACTGTGCCACCAACACCTGATTGAGTGATAGAATATAATGTTTTACCTGCTGATGTTATAACTTGAGTACCAGAAGTTGCAGTAAAAGTCCAAAATCCAGTACCAGTAGTAAATGTCATACCACTTACAAGTGTTAAATTTCCTGTAGTAAAAGTAAGTGAATTTGTAGCTGGTGCAAATGTACCTGTAAATCCTGTAAAATCAAGTGAAGCCATTGTTCCGTTAGGTAAAACAGTATCCGTTCCAGCTGTACCGAATGAAAGTTGATTTCCTGTCCCTGCTCCTACAGTAAACGCTGAAGTTGTTCCAAGAGTAAATGCTCTAGTTCCTACAGACCCAGAGTAATTGGAAACAATTTTTGGTGTTCCTGTATAGCTAAATCCAGTAGAAGTTGCAGTATTCCAGAGTGTGTTGTTGGTACCAGTTAAAGTAATCTGACCTGTACCAAAAGCTATGACACGAGTATTGGAATTATTGGAAGAAAATAATCCAACAGATAAAGTATAATTACCTGCTCCACCATTAGTTAAATCTAATGTTCCTGTAGTAAGTGTAAATGTTGATGTAGAACTTAAAGTTAAATTACCATTAATCCTAACAGGAATAGTAGCTGGAGTAAAAATCTGAATATTTTGTGTAAATGTAACATTTGCAGATGTAATTGTTTGTGTTCCACTTCCTTTTACAAAAGATAATGTTCCTGTTCCAGATACAGTAATAGCTGAACTTAAAGTATAATCTCCAACAAATGAATTAGCAGCCGCTATTGCAAGATTAGCAGCATTAGAACGAGTAGATAAATCTAATGTTCCAATGTAATAATTAGCTCCAGATTGAATAGTGATTGTATTGCCAGTTGTTAATCCAGCATTATCAATTATAATAGTATCTTGTGCCAATGGAAAAGCAGTAGTAGTTCCACCTGTGTTTCCTGATGATGTAGACCATACAGCAGCGTTCCAGTTAGCAGATGCGGCAGAGTTCCAATAAACTGTTCTTGGAGTTGCACCTGTAATATTTGTATTTCCACCAGCGTCACCAATACGAGTGCCTGAAAATGGTGATGCAGCACCTGATGCTGTAATGTCTTTAAAATCAATATCAGTTATAGCAGTTAATGTAGCTACATAAAGAGTTGCAGCAGTTCCTGTTGTAGCAGTACGAACTATAAGTCTAGCAACGCCTGTAGTACCAGAACCTAATGTTAATGTTCCATTAATTGTATTGGTAGTTGTTGGACTGAATGTTAAAATTGCAACGCCAGCAGCAGCTCTAGCTGCAAAAGTTAAATTATTAAATGTATTAGAACCACTTATGCTAATAGAATATAATGCTGTACTTGTAAAAGATACATTGTAAAATGTTAATCCGCCACCAGCAAAAGTAGATAGTGTGTTAGAACAATTTATTTGTGATGTTCCAGCGTTAAATGTTAAATTTGAACCACTATATGTAAATGGAGTAATACTTGTGCAAGTAATAGTGGATGAACCAGCATTAAATGTTCTAGTTCCTGCTACTTGGAACAATAATTGATTTGTTGATACAGCAAAATTACTTGTATTAAATGTACCTTGTTGCCAATCAATTGATGCAGTATTAGTAAAAGCACTTCCTAAAGTCCAAGTGCCTTGAGCCAAACTAGCTATATTAGTACTAGTTAAAGATACACCATTAGTAGTTATTGTATAAGAGCCAGTTCCTCTTAATCTTATATAACTTCCTGTAGTACCAGACCAAGTGAAATTAGCTGCAGGTAATGTAAGTGAACCATAAACATCTATGTAAGCTGTAGCACCTAAAGATAATGTCATAGCACCATCTAAAGCACCGCCAGCACCACCTGTGCTAAAGTTTGCACAATTAGAAGCAGCATTAGCTGTACCTGTAACTGTTACTGTAAATGCAGTTGTGCTTGTGTTTGAGTTTGCATCAAAGATTACATCATCAGCAGATGTAGGAACTCCAGCACTACCAGCACCACCCGAAGATGTTGCCCAGTTAGTTGTTGTAGTTGCGTCCCAGTTACCAGATCCACCTACCCAGTAGTATGTTGCCATTTACTACTCCGTAGGTTGATCGTCTTGAGGTGTGGTGATTATTGCTATCCAGTTATCAAATCGAGCTTGTTTCATCTCGTCTAACTGTGCATCAGTAAACCCATGATCTTCAGGTAGTACTAATGCATCTTTGAATGCACCGTAGTCAGAATCAAATTGAAAGTCTATCGTTATCATGATTATTCCTGAACTGTTGAGATAGCATCCCAAAAACCAGCAGCTGAGTTGTATACACAACCAACATATAGTGTTTTTGAGGATACTGTAGTTGAAGGTAGTGTCATACCAACTGCACGGTATGCGCCAGTAGCACCAGCCCATGTAAGTGCACGTGCTGTACTATCGTCTTTAAACCTTAGTACTAACCTTTGACCATCTACAGGAGATCCGGATGGTGTAGCTATCGTAGCAGGAGTTGCTAGTCCATTGATAACATACGTATCATAAAGAGAAGCGTTAGGAGTGATCGTGGATGTAGAGCCAGTAGCACCAACTCTTGCACCTGGTACTGCACCAGTAGCTCCTGTATTACCTGTATATGTTGATCCTAATAGACTACTTAACGTTGCCATTTATCTTTTCCTTTAACTCGTCAATTTGTGCTTGTTGTTCTTTGATAGCGTTGATCAAGAAGCCAATGATACCGTTATAGTTAACAGATTTAGCACCATCTTTATCTGTTGATACTATCTCTGGTATAACCTTCTCGATGTCTTGCGCGATAACACCGTATGATGGTAGACTATTATCTTTCCATTCAAAAGATACACCGTTTAGTTTATTAACTGTAGACACTGCACCTTGGATAGATGCTACATTTTGTTTCTTATTCGCGTCTGATAACGAGTTGAATATAGTAGCGTTGATAGTACCAGTACTTGGGTTAAAGTATAACTTACTATTCGATGTATATGCTGTAGATAATGATACACCTGAACCTGTAGCACCAATAACAGATGACATCAATGGGTAGTAACTAGCGTTAGTAGTACCATCATCTGTGACTGCTATAGCTGGAGAGTAATCTGTACCTGATGTTGCAGTAGATACTACACCTGATGATGCTTTAAGTAGACCAGTTAATGATGTTGCGAGTGTCGTTGTACCAGTAGCAGTTAACGTTGTAAATTTACCAGTACCTGGAGTTGTAACACCTATGTTAACGTTATCCATCGCCCCAGTTGCACCAGATGTTATGGTTACAGCCGTAGTAGTTGGATTAAGAGTAACTGTACTATTAGCACCAAGTGTAGTAAATGCACCAGTACCACGTGTAGTAGCACCAATGTTCACGTTGTTCATTGCACCAGTTGCACCTGATGTGATGGTTACTGTACCTGATCCAGTCGGTGCTATAGATGTGTTAACACTTGCACCATTGATAGTAAGGTTTGGCGCAGTGATTAGACCTGATGTAGTGATAGATCCTGCAGCACCAGTGGCTCCTGTACCTACTGTTATAGTAGATGTACCTACGTTTCCAGTAGAAGTAATGTCAGCTGCAGTTACACCTGATGCACCAATAGTTTGTACGCTGAGTGAACCTGTAGCACCATATGATGCAGCTGTCGCACCACCGATGAACACTGGGCCATTGAATACTGCAGAACCAGTCGCACCATAGTATCCTGTTGCACCACCAACGTTTAGTGAGCTATGTGCAGCACCACCGACTGAAGTGATTGTACCAGTCGCACCAGTTGCACCCAATCCTGACATCATTGAATACGATGTAAATGCACCATTACTTGAAAGCCAAGCTTGTTGTGTAGCTGTTGAACCAGTAGCTCCAGCTCCATAATAAAATGTTAATGAAGATGCTGGAGTTCCTGTGGTAGTTAATGTGAATCCATCAGAAGTTCCGCCAGTATTAACTAATGTATAGCCACCTCCAAAAGAAGATCTTGCTATGTATGAACCAGCTGTAGACCATGTTGATGGAAGCCAACCACCGGTATTCGTTTGACTTACAGCACTGATAGATCCTGTTGCACCTGTTGCACCTGCTAATGTACCAACTGCAAGATAGTTTGCAACGTTGACACCACGAGTTAGAGCACCCGTAGCACCTGATGCATCAATACGCATTGCTTCCTGTCCATTGATACTAAATGATAATGGTAAAACCGTTGCAGTGCCTTTGATGCCAGAATTTAATGTCATCGCGGTGGCACTTGCTGTTATATCAATTACTCCACCATTATCAGCATCAGGAGAATTCATGGCTCTCCATGCTGCAGAACCTGTTGCTCCACTTGGTATAGCTATAATACCGGTACCAGTACCACCTGAAGATTGGAATATTGGACGATTAGCCCATGTAGTAGTAGAAAAGTCCGCAGTGATACGGTTACCTGTACCGCTGAACGTTAAGTTACCTGATAATCCTATAGTACCAGTTGCTCCTGTGGCTCCTGTGCCGACTTCAATAGTTTGTAATGCCGCATTTGTTGATACTAATGTATTTGTTGTAATACCTGTAGCGCCGATCGTACCGGCAGATAGTGTTGCTATCGTACCAAGCGATGTCAAGCTTGAAGCTGTGATACCAGAACCTAATGTATTTTGATTAAGTACTGATACACCGTTTATGTAGTATGCTTTGTTTGTACCAGATAAGTTCCAGTTTTCTGTAGAGTTCCAGTAACCAGTGTTTGTACCACCAGTAAGTGCTGTTGCTTTCCAACTTATTGTCTTATCTGTTGCACCTTTAAGTGTGATACCACCAGTATCTGCTGTCACATCTGTAGGAACAGCTACTGAACCTAACTCTATATTAATATCATCTACTGTTATTGTAGTTGAGTTAACTGTAGTAGTTGTACCATTAACAGTTAGGTCTCCACCTACAGTTACGCTACCGGTTGTAGTTAATGTTGCAGTTGTGATACCTGTAGCACC
>Ga0114962_10000679_pt1 | contig 29760 bp, 28 predicted proteins | sample C_130820_MF_Meta_FD_87017 | JGI IMG/M metagenome (GOLD analysis project Ga0114962, IMG submission 87017) | Freshwater microbial communities from Lake Croche, Canada to study carbon cycling - C_130820_MF_MetaG | ecosystem: Environmental > Aquatic > Freshwater > Lake | place: Lake Croche, Canada...
AGCCCTAGCAGCAAGCGATCTTTGGCAGCCTGAAGGCTGCGCTCCACTTCGTACCACCCCTACATTCCCCTGCAGTATTGCCTTGAAGGGCATTTTCCTGACCTTTTACTCGGCTCCTCTGGGTCCGCGCGCTGCTTCAAACTGGCCTCAAGGCCCAGTTTCCAGGCAAAAATCATGAAATCTGCGGGTAAAAAGCCCGCTTGATATCGCCCAAACCCTGGGTGAGGCCCTAGATACCCGCTTTTTGGTCCTCTGGGGAGGCAAGGGGGGGCTTCGGGGAGATTGGTGGAGCAAAAGGGTGCTAAATGGTGTACTGTGGTTGCTCGGGGAGCCAAAGGGGTTCTCGTGACTTCAAGGAGGTGTTCATGGCTGGATTTGTTGGTCGCTATGAGCACAGCCTTGACGACAAGGGGAGGGTCATCCTTCCTGTGAAGTTCCGCAGTTCTTTCGAACGCGGGGGCTTCATTACTGAACATCGCGAGGGCTGCCTCGCGCTCTGGACTCCCGCAGAATTCGAACGCCAACTCGCCTCCTTGCATCGTGCATCGGGTGATGGCGGACGCCAGCAGCGAAACCGTGCCCGCCTCTGGGCCGCGAACTCTCAAGAAGTTGCGGTTGATGCGCAGGGCCGTATGCCTATTTCTGCCTATCTGCGCAGCTTTGCGCAGTTGGACGGCGAAATCTTGGTGCACGGTGCGATTGATCGCATTGAGCTCTGGAGCCCGGTGATCTGGGAAGAGCGGGTGGCTCCAGAAGAGCAGTGGTTCTTGGAGGACGACGGCGAGTGAACGTCGTCTCCGTGATCGAAAGGAGAAATCACACTCCGGTGGCAATGAGCCGCTGGACCATGCGCAGCCTTGCAGGGGGCAAACAAGGAGATCCCTCCTCCGCCCTCTCCTTGACAGGTCTCGGTGGCCATTGGCTACCAACTCCTTCGTCTCCTGCACGGCTGCGGATGGCCCAGTCTTTTTCACATAACCCAGTCATGCTCGACCACGTGGTCGCCGAGTTCTCCTTGGTGCCCGCGGGTCTTATCGTGGACGCCACAGCAGGCGGCGGCGGACACTCGGCGGCAATACTTTCTTCGAACAGTGAGCTCTCAGTGCTGGCCCTCGACCGTGATGAGCTAGCAGTCGCTGCTGCAAGAGCGAAGCTTGAGCCCTTTGGGGATCGCGCCAGAGTCGTGCATGGAAGTTTTGGTGAATTAGCCAGGTTTACCGAAGGTCGGGAGATCTCGGGAGTCCTGCTTGACCTCGGCGTGAGTTCTCCGCAGATTGACACCGCCGAGCGTGGCTTTTCGTGGCGCTTTGATGCCCCTCTGGATATGCGCATGGATCAGAGCAGTGGTGAAGATGCCGCGGCTTACCTCGCAAGGGTTGATGTGCAAGAACTCAGTAGCTTGTTGCGAAAGCACGGCGAAGGGCGTCTGGCCCGTCGCATCGCTGAAGCCATTGTTAAGGCTCGACCAACTTCCACCGCTCAACTCGCCGCCGTGGTGGAAGCTTGCGTCCCTGCCGCACTGCGCCGCCGTGGGCATCCGGCCCGTCGAGTGTTTCAAGCCCTTCGCGTCCTGGTTAATGACGAAGAGCAGCAGCTGCAAGACGTCCTCGCTCAAGCATTGGCAAGCGTTATTGATGGCGGCAGGATCGTTGTACTGAGTTATCACTCAGGAGAAGACAGGGTGGTCAAGGCGGCCTTTGATGAAGCTGCGGGTGGGGGCTGTGATTGCCCGCCTCGCTTGCCCTGTGGTTGTGGCGCGGTGAGTCTGGGTTTTCCCATTCGACGAGGAGCCATACTCGCTTCGGCCGGCGAGATAGCTGAAAACCCTCGGGCTGAAGCAGCTCGCATGCGTGTCTTTGTCATGGGGGAGCAGCAATGACCATCGCTGCGCCAGCTCGTACTCGTCGTGCACCGGCCACCCGGCCTGCTCCTTCGCGCTCAGGCGCTACTTCTTCGCGGGCACCAAGGCCACAGCCAGGACAAGTTCGTCGCCAGGCCGCGGCCCCGAAACTCAAGGTCGTCCCAAAGAGGCGGGCTCATCGCGCAAGCCAAAAATCTCTATTAAAAATCGCTGCGGCCGGGATTGTCGCCTTTGCCTTCGTGGTGGTCGCTTATGGGCAGTCAGTGGTCGCCCAGGGACAAGTAGATCTTGCGGTCACCCAATCACGAGTTCAATCCGCCGAGACCCTCCATCGCCAAGCCGTGTTGAGTGTTGCAAAGCTTGAAACGCCAACTCGTGTTGCTTCAACTGCAGTGAGCACCTTGCACCTCGTTCAGCCACGTTCGGTCATTGACCTCGCGCAAGTGCCCCTCAATGTCGTCATTGCGGCTCCAAACATCACGCCAGCACCCCCGGGATCGCCGGCACCATTCATATTGCCCCCCATTGTTCCCATTGCCGGTGGGGGGTCAGCCAAGAGATGAGCACCACCACTCGTCCCCGCCGACCGAGTCCTCAGGTTCGCAGCAACCAGGCGCTTCGGCGTCCACCCGGCTCGCCTCGACGTGCGACGAGACCACAGAGCCCCCATCCAATGCGCAGTAGGCGGCCAGTTCAAGCGCAGATGCGGACCTTGCTTCCCAGTCGGGTCAGGTGGTTGCATGTGTTCATCCTGCTTACTGGCTTGCTCTTGATCTTACGCCTTGGGCAAATCCAGCTCACCCAGCACCGTGAATACGCGAGCATTTCAAAAGCTCAAGTCACGACAAAGCTGGTGATCCCAGCTCTTCGCGGCGGAATCTACGACCGCAATGGCACGGTCCTTGCCATGTCGGTTCCCACCAAGACGGTGATCGCTGACAACTTTCAGATTAAGAGTCCTGGGCTTGAGGCGAAGGCGCTCGCCCCCCTGCTCGGCATGCCCGTAGATGAGCTAACTCAACTCCTCAAGCGACACAGTGGATATGTCCCACTGGGGAAAAATGTCTCGGCAAAAAAAGCAAAAATTATTGCCAGAAATCATTTTCCGGGAATCACCATGATCGACAATTCTCGCCGCGTGATTCCGAACGGCACCCTTGCACAATCCGTACTAGGGACAACCAATTTTGAGGGCAAGGGATCGGGCGGGCTTGAATATGGCTCTAATGCACTTCTTGCTGGCAAGGCCGGCTCGGCACTGACCTTCCAATCACCTTTGGGCATCGATCTGCCCCAAGGTCCCATCGCCAACCGCAAAGCAGGAGTTCCCGGTAAGGGTCTTGAAGTTACCCTCGACCAGCCCCTTCAATACAAGACGGAGCAGGCGCTCGGCAAGCAACTCATCGCGGCCAACGCCGTATCGGGCTCGGCGATTGTGATGAATAGTCGAACCGGTGAGATTCTTTCCATGGCGAATCTCGTCAACACCGAAGCAGCCAAGGGTGCAGGTCAGGTCCCTGTTCCTGCTGTTGGAAACCCCGTAGCTGGTCTTCCCGGCATCTCTCAAGCGATGAACAATCTCGCTGTGACCCAGGTATATGAACCCGGATCGGTCTTCAAGTTGGTCGCCTTCTCCGCAGCGCTAGATGATGGGGTAATCAATCCCAAATCAAGCTTTCAGGTTCCCTACGCAATTATGTTGGATGGGAAGCGTTTCCACGACGCTGAAATGCACCCTGACCTCACCCTCAGCGCCACAGATATTCTCGCTCAGTCTTCCAACATCGGGACCTATCAGATCGCGGCAATGCTCGGCGAGCAGCGACTCTTGGCACAGGTAGAGCGCCTCGGTTTTGGTCAACTCAGCGGACTCAACTTCCCCGGCGAGTCCTCAGGCCTCCTGAAAAGCGCTGCCGATTGGCAGCCCACGGATATCGTTTCCCTGCCCATCGGACAGGTAGATGCCAGCACACCGCTGCAGGTACTCGATGCGTATAACGCTGTTGCCACTGGCGGGATCTTCATCTATCCAAAATTACTTCGCGCCACCGTCGACCAATCTGGGAAAATTCAGCCGACGGCAGCCGCCTCTTCGCGACGGGTATTTTCGGCCCAAACCTCGGCGCAACTGAGCATGATGTTCCGCAAGGTGGTGTCGGAAGGCACGGGAACATTGGCGCAGGTTCCGGGCTACTCCGTGGCGGGAAAGACCGGCACGAGTCAGATTCCTACGCCAAATTTCAGCAGCTACATCAAGGGCGCCTATAACGCAACCTTTGTTGGGATGGCTCCAGCGGAGAACCCCGTGCTCACCACCATCGTCGTGATTCAAAGGCCGACGCCAGTAATTTTTGGAGGTGCGGTAGCGGCCCCCGTGTTCTCGCAGATCATGTCCTATGCCCTGCACCACTACCACATTCCTCCGACCATGCAGGGTCCCCAGGGGAACTCCACCACTGGCTCAGCAAGTGTCCTCGCTCAAGACATCACGTGAGATGGCTCCAGATACGCACAGCACCAGCTTGGATGCCATTGTCAGCCGCCTTGGCTTCGGAAGGGTTATTGGGGATGGCTCGCTTGCGCTTGCTTCGCTAACACTCGACTCTCGCCAAGTTGTCGCAGGGTCACTGTTTTGCGCGCTGCAAGGTCAGGCCAATGATGGGCGCAGTTTTGCTAGCGAGGCCCTTGGTCGCGGCGCTGATGCGATTTTGCTTGAAGGGGATGCCATCGAAGATCTCCCCTTTCGCGGCCAGCTCCTCGTTCCTCCGGGAAGGGGTCGCGAGGCGGTGGCTCACGCAGCCTGTGAGCTCTACGGTGATCCAAGCGCTTCGGTAAGCGTTGTCGGAATTACCGGTACCAACGGGAAGACGACTACCGCTCATGTGCTCGCTCACCTGCTCCGCGTAGCGGACTGGGAGGTCAGGGTTCTCGGCACCTTGACGGGAGAGAGGACCACTCCCGAGGCCCCAGAATTACAGGAAGCCTTTGCTGAAGTTCGCGCCCGCGGCGAGCTATCCAAGCGTCGAGCGGCTGCGGTACTCGAGGTGTCAAGCCATGCCCTAGTGCAGTCGAGGGTGGAAGGCACGAAATTTGCACTGTCGATTTTCACCAATCTCTCCCGCGACCACCTTGACTTTCATCGTGACATGGAGAGTTACCTTGCTGCGAAAGCAATGCTGTTTACTCCTGAGCTCTCAGCGGAGGCGATCTATCTCAGAGAAGATGAACACGGTCGACAGATTGCCCAAGGCGCTCAGATTCCCATGCGCGGGCTGTCCTTGGACGCCTTTGCTGATCTTGACCTCGGCCTAGGACGCAGTGCGTTTACCTGGCGAGGCATGAGAGTGGAGACTCGATTTACCGGCCGCCTCAACGTGATCAATCTCCTCTTTGCCGCTGAGGCGGCAGTGCAGCTCGGCCTTGATCCAGCACGCGTGGTCGAAGGCTTGTCGAGTTGCCCTCCGGTGCCAGGCCGCTTTGAACTGGTAGAGGGTCACCCAAATCAGCCTGTAGTCGTGGTTGACTACGCACATACTCCTGCTTCAGTCAGTGCTGCGTTAATCGCCCTACGAGAGCTTCTAGAGGCGCGTACGGCGGTGGTCATTGGCTGTGGCGGCGCGAGGGACGAAGGGAAGCGAGCCGAGATGGCACGGGCAGCGGTAGAAAACGCTGAGGTCGTGGTGATTACCACTGATAACCCTCGCAATGAGGATCCGATGACGATTGTGACGCAGATGCTTTCTGGATTAAGCCAAAGCGAGCGTGACGCAAAGGTAATCGTTGAACTCGACAGGGCTCAAGCCATCGGACTTGCCCTGAGATCGGCAGGGCCTGATGGCCTTGTGGCCATCTTGGGCAAGGGTCACGAGAGTTATCAGGAAATTGGAATGGAACGTCGACCCTTTGACGACAGACTTGTGGCGGCCGAGAAACTCGCGAGATTCGGGATGGACATCTAGTGCTCGCGCTTATGGCTGCTGGCGGTATTGCCTTCATCTTTGCCGTCTTTGGAACCCCCTTCTTGATGCGCTGGCTCAAGGGTCGCGAAATCGGCCAGCAGATTCGTAGCGATGGTCCCGGTCACCATTTTGCCAAGGCAGGTACTCCCACTATGGGAGGCCTAGTCATCATTGTGGCGGTAGTTCTGGGCTTTATCGCCGCGCATCTTGGGACCTCGGTTCATTTTTCTCGCCAAGGCTTCCTCGTGCTTTTCGCGATTGGCAGTTTTGGTCTTCTCGGATTTTTAGATGACTGGCTGAAGATCCGTAACCGTCGAAGCTTGGGCTTAAATAAGCGGGCGAAGTTCCTCGGTCAATTACTTGCTTCAGCAGTTTTCGCGATTTTGGCGGCGGAGTGGGCGGGGGCCTCCACGTCCTTGAGCTTTACCAGGCTTGACCTACCAGGTTGGCATTTTGGGACCGTGGTCTGGGTGCTCTTAGCCATGCTCATCATGACAGGGAGTTCCAATGCGGTGAACCTCACTGATGGATTGGATGGCTTGGCTTCAGGATCAGCGAGCCTTTGTTTTGCCGTTTTAGCGATCGCTGGCTACTGGCAATTTCGTCACCTGGACATCTATCACGTCAGGGACGCGCTCGACCTTGCGCTGGCAGACATCGCCTTGGCGGGAGCCTGTTTGGGTTTTCTGTGGTGGAATGCCCCGCCCGCGAAGATCTATATGGGAGATACAGGGTCCTTGGCTATCGGCTCTGGCCTTGCTGCACTTTGCATTCTGCAAAACCTCGAGCTCTTGCTTCCCATTATTGGTGGACTCTTCGTTATCGAGACGCTTTCGGTCATCGTCCAAGTTGCGAGCTTTCGCCTCACTGGTCGCCGCGTGTTGAAGATGGCGCCCATACATCATCACTTTGAATTACTGGGATGGCCGGAGAGCACCGTGATCATCCGGTTTTGGATTCTGGGCGGACAGTTTGCAGCCTTAGGTCTTGGCATTTTCTACGGCGACTTCCTTTCTGTCGCCAAGGTGGTCTGATCGTGGCTAAAGCAGCCCGCCGCCCCTCCTTTGGTCTGCCAGATCTTTCTCTGTCGACCTGGCTGCTGGCCCTCACGCTTTCCCTGTGCTCAATCGGCATCATCATGGTGTGGTCGGCGTCTGCGGTAGTGGGTATTTCTCTCTACGGATCGTCATTGGCGCTGCTGGCCCATGAGCTGTTGTTCATGGTGCTTGGCGGCATCTTGCTCATCATGATGCGAGCAATGGATTACCACCTGCTGTACCGGATTGCCCTTCCTGTCCTGTTGCTTGGCTTTGGAGGCCTAGCAGCTGTCCGCGCCGTGGGCGTGTCTGCGATGGGATCGGCCCGGTGGATTCGTCTGCCCGGAGGCTTGACCTTTCAGCCTTCAGAATTTATGAAGTTTGCTATTGCGCTTTATGTTGCCGCACGCATCAGTCAGCTTTTTGGTGAAGCTGGCCGAGGTAGTGAGTGGGGAGAGGGTTTAAAGAAGCCTGCATTGGCGACAGGAATCGCAGCAGTTGTGGTGCTCATGCAACCTGACATGGGAACAGCCTTGATCATCGTCGGAATTTTTGTTGCCGTGGTGTTCCGCGCCGGCCTTCCTTGGCGGTCGATAGCAGCCATGCTTTTTGGCCTGATTATTCTTTCCCTAGGGGCAGCCGTGGCCATGCCCTATCGCATGGCCCGCCTTACGAGTTTTCTTGGCGGTTCGGATAATTCTTTAACCTCGGGCTACCAGGTCACCCAATCACTCGTGGGCCTCGGCTCAGGCGGATTAACGGGAGTAGGACTTGGTAATTCCAAAGAGAAGTGGGGTCTGCTCCCTAATCCTCATACGGACTTCATCTTCTCCATCATTGGCGAAGAGTTGGGCCTCATCGGCGCCTTGATCGTGGTCCTGCTCTTCGTTGCCTTGGTGCTGGTTGGCCTGCGGATTGCGATCCATGCAAAAGACCAGTTCGGTTCACTCCTGGCTACCGCGATTACCTTTTGGATTGGTCTTGAGGCGATTGTCAATATTGGAGCCACGCTGAAGTTGCTGCCCGTGACGGGAATACCGCTTCCCTTACTTTCCTTCGGAGGCACCTCACTCCTGTGTACTCTGGCGGCGATAGGCGTCTTACTTTCCATTGCCAGAAGAGAAGAAGCGGCTGCGACGGTTTCACCCATAAGGCCGAAGCGGAGTGCTGCAGTGCCAGCAGGGAAATCAGGCAAGAAGACGGGGAAGGTGGCCTCGTCATCGCGGGCCGCACAACAGGCCAGAGCCGCAGCTCGAGGAAGCCAAAAGACAGCCTCGAAGCGTCCCGTGGCCAAGCGAACTGCGACAACACGAGTAAGCGCGAGTCGTCCACAAAGTGGTCCACGGCGATCAACGCGACCCCGATGACGGCTTCAACGGCCTCGGCCCGCTCCAAACAACGGGGCTACGTCGTGACGGGGGGCGGGACAGCGGGACACGTAGTGCCAGCACTTGCGGTTGCTGATGCTTTGGTGGCCAAGGGAGTGGATGCCAAGCTCATCCACTATGTCGGCTCTCGGCGAGGCTTTGAAGTGCGCGCCCTTGCCGCCACGCCTTACCCCTTCCTTGCGCTTCCTGGCCGAGGCATAAGGCGCTCGTTTCGCCCTAAGGCATTACTGGATAACCTTGTTGCCCTGTTTGGTCTGGGCTTTGCGCTGCTTCATGCCCTGTTCAGCCTTGGCCGCTGGAGGCCGCGTGCAGTTATCTCCCTGGGTGGTTACGCCGCTTTTCCCGCCTCATGTGCCGCAGTCTTGCTTCGCAGACCATTGGTCTTAGTCAACGTCGATGCGGTTGCAGGCGCAGTAAATCGCCTCCTGGCTCGCTTTGCTGTCGCAAGTGCCGTAGCGCTTCCCGGCACAGATTTACCGCGCCCCGTGGTGACTGGCGCTCCCTTGCGTCAGGCTTTTGACGGACTTTCAAGAACAGGCGAAGCCCAAAGTCAGGCGAGGAAACGCCTCGCTATTAGCGAAAAGCAGGTGATCTCGGTGGTGGGTGGCTCCCTAGGGGCCGGAGCGCTCAATGAGCTGGTGGTGGATCTGGTGAAGACCTGGATACCTCAGTCTTCAACGATGATCTATCACGTGGCCGGAAATAGATTTGCCGATTCCTTGCGTGAGCAAGCGAGCACTGCGCTCCACGATGGGGATCTCACCTGGAGACTTGTGGGCTTCGAGGAGGAGATGCTCGACCTCTACCTCGCTTCAGATCTCGTCATTGCGCGCTCAGGAGCGATGACGGTTGCAGAACTCGCAGCCACCGGAACGCCGTCGCTCCTGGCCCCCCTTCCCGGAGCTCCGAACGATCATCAGCGCCATAACGCCGAGCGTTTGGCGAGTCACGGCGCTGCACGCATCATCGATTTGAGCCTGCCTGGATCCGCACTCACCATTGCTCGCGAGCTTGACCTTCTCCTTGCTGACCGCAGCCTCCTCGAAGCGATGAGCCACGCTGCACGGGCTCTTGCCCCTGACCATGCGGCGGCTGCGGTGGCAGAACTGGTGGAGCGCAGTGGCCGATAACTGGCAAGACCTTGCTGCCGAGGATCTCCCTATCCATATTGTCGGCATAGGTGGTGCAGGAATGTCCGCCCTCGCCGTCTTGCTCTTGGAGCGCGGGCATAGGGTTTCTGGCTCCGACCTCCAAGAGAGTCCCAGCCTTGAGCGCCTGCGGACTCTGGGCATCAAGGTCACGCTCGGACACCAGCCTCAAGCAGTAGCAGGCGCTCGTGTGGTCACCGCGTCTCCGGCGGTTGGCTTCGATGATCCCGAACTCGTCGCGGCGCGTGAGGCAGGCATCACGCTGCTCCAACGCGCAGACATCATGGGCTGGCTCACCAGGATTCGCAGCAGCCTTGCCATAGCCGGCACCCATGGCAAAACCACCACTACGGCGATGGCCATTACGGCACTGCGCGCGGCGGGCCGTGATCCTTCCTTTCTCCTTGGCGCTGACTTACCTCACACGCAGCAACGCGCTCACTGGGGAACAGAAGATCTTCTGGTGGTAGAGGCTGACGAAAGCTACGGCAGTTTCGCATCCATGAGTCCGCTGATCACGGCGCTAGGCAATGTCGAAGCGGACCACCTTGATCACTACGGGAGCGCCGAGCACTTGGGTGAGGCTTTTGCTGCGCTGCTGAGGCGTTCTTCACAGCGCCTCGTCAATGGTGACGATCAGGGGGCCAAGGCAGCGCTACTAGCGCTTGAGGGGAATCAGCTTGGCACGCAAGAGGACTGCAGCTATCAGATCACCGAAGTCAGTCAAGAGGGTCGAAGCTCGACCTTCATGCTGACTGGTGGTGAAGAACGCGCGCAATTTTCTCTTGGCATGCCGGGTACGCACAACGTCTTTAACGCAGCCCTGGCCGCTGGAGCAGTCAATCTGCTTGGCGTCAGCCTTGCACAAAGTGCCAAAGCGCTTGAAGGTTTTTATGGACTTGATCGTCGCTTTGAAGACCGTGGCGAAGCTGGAGGCGTGAGTTTCATTGATGATTATGCCCATCTCCCCAGTGAAGTTTCCGCGACCGTGCGGGCCGCTAGGCAGGCCACAGATGGTCGGCTCATGGTGATCTTCCAGCCGCATCGTTTTACGAGGACGGCAGCGGTGGCAAAGGAATTTGCCGAGTCCTTTGTGGGGGCTGACCATCTGCTCATCACCGAGATTTATGGGGCTGGAGAGCCAGCCATTGCTGGCGTGGACGCGAAGCTGGTGGCTGATGCCGTTCGCGAATCGAAGCCGCAATTTGCCCTTGAGATCTTGCCTGAAGGCGAAGCGATGGTGGAGCGACTCCTCGAGCTGCTTGAAGCTGGTGACCTCTGTCTCACCCTCGGCGCAGGGGACCTCACGCAACTCCCTGATCTCTTGAAAGCCCGCCTCGGATGAGTCTTCGCGACAGCCTCAGCGCAATTCTTGGCGATCGACTACAGGTCAATGCGCCCTTGGGTGCACTGACTACCTATCGCGTGGGCGGAAATGCAGCGTTTATCGCCACCGTCGAATCCGAAGATGAGCTACGCGCTATTGCTGCTGCCTTGGCTGGTGACGCGCTTCCAGTGGCGATTTTGGGTCGGGGTTCGAACACGCTGATTGCCGATGAGGGATTTGCGGGCCTCATCGTGACGCTGGGTAAGGCCTTTGGTGAGATCGAATATCCGGCCTCTGATAGCAACAGCGTTATCGCTGGGGGTCGTGTGGATCTCCCCGTGCTCGCGCGAAGCACGGTGGAGCGTGGCCTTGGTGGTTTGGAATGGGCCGTTGGCGTGCCGGGGACCGTTGGTGGCGGGATTGCGATGAATGCCGGCGGCCATGGTTCAGATATCGAAGCATCACTCGATCGTGCGTGGGTGTTCAGCCTGAGCGAGGGGAGCGTGCTTGAGCGAAGCAATGCCGAACTGCAGTTCTCCTATCGCTCCTCAGCCCTAGGCAGTGATGAACTCGTCTTGAGTGCTCAGTTTGTCCTCACGGCTATTGAACCCGAGCTTGGACGAGAAAGCATTCGAGAGATCGTGCGCTGGCGGCGCGAGCACCAGCCTGGTGGAACGAATGCCGGTTCAGTGTTTACGAATCCCTCGGGCGATTCTGCGGGAAGATTGATCGATGCGGCTGGCTTGGCGGGACTTCGTGTGGGTAGCGCTGAAATATCGGTCAAGCATGCGAACTTCATTCAGGCTGACCAAGGTGGACAGGCCCTTGATGTCGTGACGCTCATGATGCGCATTCGCGAGGTCATCGAGACCAAGACCGGCCTAGCGCTAAAGCCTGAGACAAAATTGCTTGGCTTCTCAGGCGCATCCCTAGAGGCCCTCGGGCTAGGGGAGCGAGAAGGGTGAGTGAAAAGGCTGCACACCCCAAAGTGAGTTCGCGTCGTCGAGCGGTGAGTGCGCGTCGATGGAAAAAGCGTTTTCAGATTTTTGGCATCTGCCTCGGAGTCTTAGCCTTCTTGGCGGGAATTGCCTACCTGCTGCAGACCTCTAGCTTTCGCGTGCAAGACCTTGAGGTGAGCGGAGCAATCCACAGCTCATCTTCTGAGATTGTGGCGGCAAGCCATCTGGCTGACCACCCAACCATGGTTTTGCTTGATTCGGGGGCAGTCGCGCGACGCATCGAGCAATTGCCCTGGGTGGAGGCGGTGGATGTGCAACGCCACTGGCCTCACAAGGTCACCTTGGTGGTCCATGAGCGCATCCCGGTGGCAGCCTTAAGTCGCAAAGATGGCAGCTTCGTCCTCGCTGATCAGAGCGGTCGACTCTTGCAAGATGTCTCTGATCCTGGAGGCCTGCCTACGGTCGCGCGGGTGCAATCGCTCGGGCTCCCAGGGTCAAGGGTGACTGCGCCCACCCTGGCGGCACTCAGGGTGGCCTCAAGGCTCCCTCTGGCTTTTAAGGCTCAGGTGCTTGGCGTTGACGTCACGGCCAAGGGAAATGTGCGCCTGCGGCTCAATAGTCCGGTAGGAGTGCTCTTGGGCCAGGCAGTTCACCTGCCCCTGAAGTTCACTGCCCTGGCGTCCGTCTTAGCAGGAGCTCCGCTTCACCCTGGCGACGTGGTGGATGTCAGTGTTCCCAGCACTCCGGTGGTTAAAGGTCCCTAGAAGCTAAATGCTTGACCCCTAGAGGGCTCCCCCATAAGGTTAGGGCTCAAGGGGCGAGCCTTCGACCCTTACAAAGATTGACCGTAACCCTAAGGGTTAGGGCACATCCCGGGAGGGTGGCGTAGACCATGAGCATGCAGGGACAAAACAGCTACCTAGCAGTGATCAAGGTCATTGGAGTCGGTGGCGGTGGAATCAACGCCGTCAATCGAATGATCGAATCAGGCCTCAAGAGCGTGGAATTTCTTGCGGCAAACACCGACGTCCAGGCCTTGAGGCTGTCTGATGCCGATCTGACCTTGGACATTGGTCGTCAGCTCACCCGCGGCTTGGGTGCGGGCTCAGACCCCGAGATTGGTCGCCTCGCTGCCGAAGAGCACCGTCAAGAGATCGAAGAAGCCCTTGAGGGTTCGGACATGGTCTTCATCACTGCAGGTGAGGGTGGTGGAACCGGAACTGGTGCAGCCCCTGTAGTTGCCGAAATCGCCAAGGGCATTGGCGCCCTGACCATTGGTGTCGTGACCCGACCCTTCGCCTTTGAAGGTCGCCGCCGCGCTACGCAGGCTGAAGTTGGTATTCAGGCCCTGAAGGAAAAGGTCGACACGCTTATTGTCATCCCCAACGACCGACTCCTGATGATTTCTAACGAGAACACCTCGATGGTGGATGCCTTCAAGATGGCCGACGAGGTCCTCTTGCAGGGCGTTCGTGGCATTACGGACCTCATTACGGTTCCCGGCCTCATCAACACTGACTTTGCGGACGTCAAGATGATTATGACCAACGCCGGTACGGCCATCATGGGCATTGGCACCTCACGCGGCGATGGCAGGGCCGTGAATGCTGCACGTGCAGCAATCACCAGCCCCCTGCTTGAAGCGGCCATTGATGGCGCTCGGGGAATCTTGCTGAACATCAGTGGTGGCAGCGATCTAGGTATTTTTGAGCTCAACGAGGCGGCTGAAATCATCCGCTCGGTTGCGCATCCTGATGCCAACATCATCTTTGGTACAACGATTGATGACTCCCTGGGCGATGAACTCAAGGTCACCGTTATCGCGGCTGGTTTTGACCGATGGGAGGGCTCAGCAAAGGGCCCCGATTCGTCTCACTCGGGAAGCTTGGGTCTTGGCACTGATGACCGTGGAATTGTTGATATCTTCGGCGACTCATCTTCCGCTGGCGACCTTGATGCTTCGGCGGACGATGACGACGAGTTTGACGTCCCCTCCTTCCTCCGCTGAGCAGGCAGATTCCCGACCTGACCGAAGCGGTCTCGGCGCATCTGGCTGAGATCCGCAGCAGGGTCTCCTCCGCTGGTGGAGACCCTGAAGTCATAGAGGTCGTAGCTGTGACGAAGACCTTTGGGCCAGATGCCGTGATGGCTGCTTTGGCGGCAGGCCTGACTCATGTGGGTGAAAATTACGCCCAGGAACTGATTGCTAAGGCCGAAAGCCTGACCGTGCAGCCCATCTGGCACTTTCTCGGCGCCGTGCAGCGGCGCAAGGTGAAGACGCTGGCCCCTTGGGTGCACTGGATGGATGGCGTGGCGCGCAGGGAAGAACTTGATGCGATTGCAAGCAAAATGCCCGAGGTTCAGATCCTCATCGAAGTTAACCACAGCGAAGATCCCGCCAGGGGAGGCTGTAAGCCTGAGCAGGTGGGCGAGCTGGTGGAATATGGTCGCGAGCTTGGCCTCAGCGTCGCCGGCCTCATGACCGTTGCACCTCAGGGTGAGTTGCTGACGAGGCGGGCCTTTGCGGCCACAAAGCAGCTCGCTGACGATTGCGCGCTGCAGGTGATTTCCATGGGCATGACGGATGATCTCGAATGGGCCGTGGCTGAGGGAAGCACCATGCTGCGCGTTGGTCGAGCCCTCTTTGGGGCCCGTTGAGTCCTATTTTTTGGGCCTCATGGACATCTCCGGTCATTCGCCTAGGGTTGGGGCTGTTCGCAGGATGCATCAGCGCCGAGCGCCAGTCGCTAGCTCGCCGCGAGGAGGTAACAAGTTGTCCCGATTTTCCGTGAAGAAGACCCTCGCTTATCTCGGCCTTACCGAGGACGAGTATGAAGAGGACCAGGCCTTCGATAGCGCCTATGGCTATGACGGCTACGACGAAGAACCTCTGCGCACGAGCAACCGCCGTGTCAGTGAAGAAGCCCCCCGCCGCGGCCCAGCTCCAGTGCGTGAACCCTACGCAGCGGACCCCTACGGGCCTTCGAGCCAGGGGAGTCGTGTCCGGCCCATTGCCACCCATGAAGTAGCTGCGGGAAGCCCGAGGGTCCTCGCGCCTGTCCCCATGTCGCCTCAGCACAGTGGCTCGGTACGCACGATCGCCCCAGAGCCAGCAGCCAATGTCACGGTGGTCATGCCCCGCGAGTTTGGCGATGCTAAGCGTGTTGCTGACCAACTACGCGCGGGAAAGCCCGTCATCGTCAACCTTCAGGCCGCTCCCGGGGATGTTCCACGTCGCATGATCGATTTCTGCGCGGGAACCGTCTACGCAATCTCTGGTTCCATGGAAAAGGTGGCTGACCAGGTTTTCCTGCTCTCTCCCTCCAACGTGATGGTCTCACCTGAGGAGCGTGCCCGCCTCGAACGTCGTGACTACGGCCAAGAGTAGCTTCGCAATTTCAGATGCATACCATTGCCAATTTACTATTCAAGCTCGTCGAGCTCTTTATCTTGGCAATGATTGTGAGGGCGGTGCTGAGTTGGTTTCCCAGTGACCCAAACTCCTCGTTCCACCGCATCGCCCAGGTCTTAGATCGGATCATTGATCCCATTCTTCGGCCCATTCGGCGACTGATCCCCCCAATTCGCCTGGGTGGGAGCTATCTCGATATCTCCTTCATTGTGGTGATCTTGGTGGCTCAGTTGATCATTCTGCCCATTTTGAGCCGGCTCTAGGCCACTCAGATAACGCGGGCACACTGAGCCGGGTAGAATGCGCCGCATGGATAACGCAGAAACCACGTCCTCGGTCCTTGAGACCCTCCGCACCGTTGAATTTCGCCTGGGATTGAAGGGCTACAACGTCGATGAGGTTGATGAATACCTTGAGAAAGCAGCCGTAGAGGCTGAAGGACTTCGCGACCAAGTTCGCCAGGCAAACGATCGCCTTCGCCTCGCTGCAGATCGCATCAAGTCCTTGGAGTCTGGGCGTGCACCAGCGGCCAGCGCAGCAGCTGCACCTTCAGCTCCCGCACCAGCACCAGCGGCCGCCAGCCCCAGCGCATTGGCGGCTTCCGATGACGCCCTGCGCGAAACCCTTGAGATGGCGCGGAACTTCGTCGCGCAGGTGAAGACCGAGTCCGAGGCTGAGGCACGAAAGTTGGTAGCCAGCGCTGAAGAGCGGGCCCGTCAACTAACCAGCGAAGCCCAACAGCGTCTCCGTGATGAAGTGCAGCGCCTTGAGGGCATAAAAGCCCGACTTGCCACTGATGTTCGCACGATGAGCCAGCACCTCGACAACGAGCGCACCCGCTTGCGCTCAGCGCTCGGCGATGTCCTTACTTGGATCGACAGCAATCTGGCTGCGAATGGCGCCAGCGCAGACCTCGATGAGCCCACCGCTCCGCACAGCACTGAATCAAGCAGTGGGGCCGCCCAGGATGCGCGCCTTCTCTCTTTCCCTGATTCAGCTAATCCACCCGCTACTCCTGGTAGCTAACTAGCCCAACCACCCGGTTTTCGTGAAGGCTGCAGCCTGAGCGACGGCCTCTCCAAGGAGATTTCATGACGCCCGCAAAGAAGGCTCCGGCCAAGAAGACTGCCCCCGCTAAAAAGGGAGCAGTGAAGAAAGCCACGCCCGCAAAGAAGGCTCCGGCCAAGAAGGCCGCCCCCGCCAAGAAGGCTGCCCCGGCCAAGAAGGCTGCCCCGGCCAAGAAGGCTCCCGCCAAGAAGGCTGCCCCGGCCAAGAAGGCTCCCGCCAAGAAGGCTCCCGCCAAGAAGGCTCCAGCTAAGAAGACTGCCCCGGCCAAGAAGGTTCCAGCGAAAAAGGCCGTATCTTCAAAGCCAACTCCGGCTCAACAGGCCAAGGCAAAGCTTGCGGTGCAACGGCAAAAAGAGGCCGAGCGCAAGAAGATCGCGCAGGCAAAACTTGCCGAACAGCGAGCTCGCCTCGCTGAGCGCAAGAGGATCGCTAAAGAGAAGGAAGCCGAGAAGCGCGCGAAAGCAAAGGCTCGTGAGGCTGAAAAGCGTGCCAAAGAAGCCGAGCGCAACGCCATAGTGAAGGCGAAAGAGGCTGAAAAGCGTGCCAAAGAAGCCGAGAAGCTTCGTGTCATACGCGCGAAGGAAGCCGAGAAGGCTGCATTGGAAAAGGCCCGCCTTGCTTCTTTGAAGAAGGCCGAAGCAATAGCCGCCAAGAAGGCAAAGGCTCAGAAGGTTGAGCCTGAGTTTGGTCCCTACCGTGATGATGCTGAATTTCTCACTGAGGTTCTTGAGCTGATCGCGTCCGAGCGCCACATGATGATGATGCGTATTGAGATGACTGTTGCTGAAGCTGACGAACTCAGTTCGGATTCGGCAATGGGGGATACGCAGTTTGATGAGGAGTCCGGCGAGGGTGCAAATACTGCTGTTGACCTGGACCGCGACCGCGGACTCATCAATACCTATCGCTTCGAACTCGCCGAGTTCGAAGCTGCGGTTGAGCGAGTACATAGCAAGAAGTACGGCATGTGCGGCACCTGCTTTAAGAAGATCAGCAAGGACCGCCTCCGAGCCATGCCATCTGCGCGTCACCATGTCGACTGCACCAAACCTGACATCTACCGATAGTCCAGAACAGTCGGGTCCACCCTGGCATCGGCTGAGTATCTCGTGCTTGGTGATTCTGGCCGTCATCGCGGCTTCCTGGGCCCTTGAAGTCTTCATCTTGAGGGACTACGCGCAGGGGCGTCATCACCTCGTCGGCCCACTCTGGATAGCGCTGACCTATAACAGCGGCGCCTCTTTCTCCTTGCTTCAAGGCAGCGCCTGGCTTCCCGCCCTGCTCTCGGGTCTCGTTACGCTGGCCATGGCCTTGGTGCTTTGGAGAAGTCGCAGTTGGCTGCTGACTATGGGAGGCTCCTTGGTGGTTGGAGGGGGTCTCGCGAATCTTCGTGATCGCTTCCTTGGGGGGCATCACGGATCCGTGGCTGACTACCTGTGGACCAGCTTCTGGCCCACCTTCAATCTCGCCGACAGCGCCATCACGCTTGGCATCGTGCTCGTGTTGCTCAGCATCCTGCTTCCGGGCCTAGGTGCTGAGCGTGGGAGAATGGTTCATGGCTGAGCAACCCTTCCTCGATCTAGAGATTCCCGGCGCGCTTGATGAAATCCGTATCGATAGGGCAGTGGCAACCGTTTTGGATTGCTCGCGAAGCCAGGCAGAAACGCTCTTAGATGCCGGTGTGGTACTCATTGACGGAAAAGTCGTCACGCGACAAGCCTTGCGGGTTCGCGCAGGCTCACGGCTGACGATTACTGAAGGCCTTATCGTTCCGCAACTCGAGCCTGAAGCTGACGTGCTGTTTGAGGTGATGGCCGAAGATAAGCATTTTGTGGTGATCAATAAGCCCGCAGGACTCGTGGTGCATCCGGGAGCAGGTCACAGTTCGGGCACGCTGGTTTCAGGACTGCTCTGGCGCTATCCAGAAATTGCGCAGCTGGCCGGGAGTGCAGCTGGCGAGTCAGATCGACCAGGGATTGTCCATCGCCTTGACCGAGGAACCTCAGGCCTGCTCGTCGTGGCTAGGACCCCGCTGGGCGCCAGGTCGCTCTCAGCGCAGATCGCTGAGCGCAGCGTTGAGCGTCGCTACTGGGGCATGGTCGAGGGCTTGGTCAGCGATAATCGGGGCGTGGTTGATGCCCCTATTGGGCGCTCAACGCGCTTTCCGACGCGCATGGTGGTCACCCGAGCAGGCAAAGTCGCCCGCACGCACTACGAGGTGGATCATCGGCGTGAGGAGAGTGCCAGAAGCATTATGAGCTTTTCACTCGAAACCGGTCGCACTCACCAGATTCGCGTCCACATGGCGGCAATTGGCCACCCCATTGTGAACGACGATCGCTATGGAACGGCTTCGACTGAAGTTCTCGTGGAGAATCGCTATGCGCTTCACGCCATCCAACTTGCCTTTGATCACCCCGAAAGCGGTGAGCGAGTACTGGTAAGGGCAAGCCTTCCCGATGACCTCACAGCCCTCGAAGAGGCTGCAGCGTCTTAGTTTGTGGCCACCTCACGGGCGCCAAGAACATCCGCATCGAGTGAAAGGGCTGCAAGCGCTTCTTCTTCCGCCCGACGCACCCGACGAACGCCGATTCCCAGTTCTTCTGCGGTGATCTGCAGAGACTTGGGTGAAGCGCCGTTGAGCCCGAAGCGGATCATCAGCACGTCGCGCTGCACCTGAGGAAGACGCTCGATGGCCTCGTGTAGGCCCTGGTCCACAATGCCCTGCTCGACATCGCCAACCCAGTCGTCCTTTGCGGGTGCGACTAGGTCACCCAGCGTCGTCGAACTGTCGGAATTCGCTGGCTGGTCGAGGCTGGCGGTGACTCCAGCAATACCTTCAAGGTTCTTGCGCTCGCGAGTGGTCATGCCAGTCGCTTCTTCAATCTCGTCATCCGTTGGCTTGCGGCCTAACTGGGCGTAGAGCTCAGCGGTAGTGGCCTCAAGGCGTTGCAATTGCTCGCCGACTTCAAGGGGAATACGGATGGTGCGTCCATGCTGCTGGACTGCGCGCTGCAGCGCTTGGCGAATCCACCAGGTGGCATAGGTGGAGAATTTGAATCCACGCTCCCAGTCGAACTTCTCCACGGCGCGCAGGAGGCCAAAGGTTCCCTCTTGGATGAGGTCAACCATTTCGACGCCACGGTCTTGGTAGCGACGGGCCCAGTGGATGACGAGACGGAGGTTGGCGGCAACCATTTGCTGCTTGGCTTCTTCATCACCAGCAGTGACGCGCTTGGCGAGATCAACCTGCTCTTCGTAGGAAGGCATGGGGTAGTGGTCAAGGTCACGCAGTAAGAGGCCGAGACCGTCGTTTACATTTACCGCACTTCGCTGCTGGACTGCCACAGCTCCATCCTTTCCGGCCTTCCGGCCTGTTCTTTGGGTACCCAGCCACCGGCTTGGGTCCCACCGAACTCCTGCTTCAGAACTTACCACCCAGTAACTCCACGATGAAGTCACCTTCATCTTCTTACAACGCAGTACTGAGGCGTTTTATTCCCCTCATAAATTTCCCGGCTTTAGCCCCAGCCCAGGGGCCAATTAGGAACTGAGGGGAGCGGTCAAGCCTCGTGCCCTAGCGACCATGTCAGCCAAGGTGAATGACGCCAGGTGGTGGCGGATGTGGCTGCTCATTTCTGACCAGACCTCGATTAGTGCGCACTGGCCTTCGTGGTCGCAGGCGCCATCAGCGTGAGGTTCACCGAAGTCTCCGGCCACGATGGGGCCATCGACGGCGGAGACGATTTCGGCCAAGGTGATCTCCTTGGGCAGGCGAGCTAGGACGTAGCCGCCACCGACGCCACGCTTGGAGCGCACCAGCCCTGCACCCTTGAGGGCGAGGAGGATTTGTTCGAGATAGGGCTGAGGCAGAGCGGTGCGTTCGGCAATGTCACGAACTGAGGTCGGGAGGTCACCGTTTTGATGGAGTGCCAGGCTCAGCAGAGCCCTGCTGGCATAGTCACCTCTCGTGGACACTCTCACCCTGCCATCGTACCCGGCTGGCCGGATCTGAGCAGAGGCCAAATCTGAGGAGAATCCCTAATATTTACCTCAGGCTCCAGAACTGGCACGATGGAGAGGTGAACGATGACATCCAGCCCCCAATTTCTCCAATCGTGCCAACCGAAGTGCTCGATGCTCTCGACGGCGAAGTTCCGAGCGTGGATGGTGCTGAGACAGCCGAGATGATTGCCGAGCCCGCCAAGGTCATGAGGATCGGTTCTATGGTCAAGCAGTTGCTCGATGAAGTGCGCCAAGCTCCCCTCGATGAAGCGGGACGAGATCGCCTTCGTCAGATCTACGAGACCAGTCTGCGCGAACTCTCTGACGGGCTTTCGCCTGACCTGGCCTCGGAACTCAGGCGAGTCTCCATTGACTTTGGCCCTGAGATTCCCTCTGAGGCCGAACTCCGCATCGCTCAGGCCCAATTGGTGGGCTGGCTTGAAGGGCTCTTCCATGGCATTCAGGCCGCACTGATGGCTCAGCAGATGACCGCTCGAGCGCAGTTTGAAGAATCCCGGCGCCAAGAACTCCCAGAGCCTTCGGGTCGGGGCGATGGAAGCCGACCTGGCACCTACCTCTAGAGATTTCCGTGGCTCCTTTTTATGCCTGAGCACGGTGAACTACCTCCGTGTAGTTTCAAGAGTCCAGCATCAATGAAGGGAGGTTTGCGGTGAGTCAAGGAGAGCGTTCATTTACTCACCTGCACACCCACACAGAATTCTCGATGCTTGATGGTGCGGCGCGTGTTACCGAACTCGTCGAAGCCGCTGTGGCCGACGGTCAGCCTGCACTTGGTATTACCGATCATGGAAACATGTATGGCGTTCTTGATTTTTATAAGGCCTGCCGTGAAGGTGGCATTAAGCCCATCATTGGCACCGAGGCTTACATGGCTGCAGAGTCGAGGACAGAGCGACCAGCTCGTCGTGGGCGCGTTGACGACACGGGTGGCGATACCGAAGGTGGCAGCAAGCTCTACTACCACCTCACGGTTTTGGCGGAGAATCTCGAGGGCTACAAGAACCTGATCAAACTCTCCTCGGCGGCCTATCTCGAGGGTTACTACTACAAGCCACGAGTGGACTGGGATCTTCTGGGGAAGTTCTCTAAGGGCCTCATTGCCACCACTGGCTGCCTGGGTGGGGTCGTCTTGCAGGCGCTACTGCGTGATGACCAGGAAGAAGCAACCCGACTCGCCGCGAGACTCCAAGATATTTTCGGTCGCGATTCGCTCTTCGTTGAACTCCAAGACCATGGCCTTGCGGCGCAGCGTAAAACCAACCCTCAGCTCATTGAGATTGCCAAGCGTATTGATGCTCCCTTGCTCGCCACCAACGACAGTCACTACACGCATCGTGAGGATGCCGTAGCTCACGATGCCCTGCTCTGCGTGCAGACCGGTGCACTGATTTCTGATTCGTCTCGCTTCAAGTTCGAAGGTGACGAGCACTACCTCAAGAGTGCTGCAGAAATGCGCCACCTTTTTGGTGAAGTTGAAGACGCTTGTGACAACACCCTGTGGATTGCAGAGCGCGCCGATCTTGAGATCCCCTTTGGCATGGACGCCCTGCCTGAATTCCCTGTGCCCGAGCGCATTGTTGGTGCCACCTACGAAGAGCGTGCCGCGACTTACCTTCGCGAGTTGACCTATGAGGGCGCTAAGCAGCGCTATGGCGAAGAGATCCCGAGCAATGTTTCTGAGCGTCTCGATTACGAACTTGGCGTCGTGAACTCCATGGGTTTTAGCGCCTACTTCTTGGTGGTTTGGGATCTCATTGTCTACGCACAGAGCAAGGGGATTCGCGTAGGGCCCGGGCGTGGATCGGCTGCAGGATCCTGTGTCGCGTACTGCTTGCGCATCGTAGACATTGACCCCATTCGCTATGACCTGCTCTTTGAGCGTTTTCTCAATCCCGGCCGTCGCCAGATGCCAGATATCGACATGGACTTTGACGAGCGCTATCGCGGGGAGATGATCCGCTACGCCTCGGATCGCTACGGCAGTGATCATGTTGCCCAGATCGTGACCTTCTCGACCATCAAGGCGCGCGCCGCGGTTCGTGATGCCGCACGAGTCCTCGGCCACCCCTACGCCGATGGTGACCGCATCGCCAAGGCCATGCCTCCCCTCGTGATGGGTCGCGACACGCCGCTCAGCGCCTGCCTTAAGAAAACGCCGGGACATGAAGGCGGTTTCTCAGCCGCTTCCGAACTGCGCAGCATGGTGGAAAACGATCCCGTTGTGGCAGAGATCGTCAAGGTGGCCACTGGCCTTGAAGGACTTCGTCGTCAGGACGGAATCCATGCCGCTGCAGTGGTTATCACCAAAGAAACCTTGACGGAGTATCTCCCGATCCAACGCAAGCCTGACGGGCAAACACGGGCTGAAGATGCCCCCGTGGTTACGCAATATGAAGGTCCAGGAGTGGAGTCTCTTGGGCTGCTGAAGATGGACTTCTTGGGCCTGCGGAACCTCAGCGTGATCGAAAGGACACTGGATCTCGTTGAGCTGCGCACCGGTGAACGACTGCCCATTGACTCCGTTGACCTGAATGATGACGAAACTTTTGCTCTCTTGCAAAAGGGTGATTCCGTGGGGGTCTTCCAACTTGAATCAACGCCCATGCGTGAGCTGATGAAGGCACTCAAGCCAACCAGTTTTGACGATGTGGCCGCGCTGGTCGCCCTCTATCGCCCTGGCCCTATGGCCAACAACATGCACTATGACTATGCCGATCATAAAAATGGACGTAAGAAAATTGAATACCTCCATCCTGATCTCGAGCCCATCTTGGCGGGAACGCAGGGCTTGATGATCTACCAAGAGTCCGTGATGCGGGTAGCGCAAAAATTCGCGGGTTTCAGCCTCGAAGAGGCCGACAACCTGCGAAAGGCCTGCGGCAAGAAAGACCGCAAGATGATTGCTAAAGAGCGCGAACGTTTTGAAGCAGGTTGTGAAAACAATGGCTATGACCGTGCCTTAGGTAAGGACCTCTTCGACGTCATTGAACCCTTCGCTGACTACGCCTTCAATAAGTCGCACTCCTATGGCTACGGCTATATCGCCTATCAGACAGCTTGGCTCAAGGCGCACTACCCGGTTGAGTATCTCTGCGCATTGCTCACCAGTGTGCGCGATAACAAAGACAAGACCGCGATCTATCTCGGAGAGTGCCGCTCCATGGGTCTGACTGTGGCAGTTCCCGACGTCAATGAATCTTTTTCGGAGTTTGCTCCACGCCTCGTCGAAGACGAAGCGACATCCATTCGCTTTGGTCTGGCATCGGTGAGGAACGTCGGCGAGAACATTGTTGAAAAGATTGTGGCTGAGCGGAATACCGCAGGTCCTTTTACAGACATCTACGATTTCTGTCGCCGTGTTGACCAAGTCGTACTCAACAAGCGCGCGTTGGAATCCCTGATCAAAGCGGGTGCCTTCGATTCACTTGGCCACCCTCGCCAAGGCTTGAGTTTGGTGATCGACGGCATCGTTGACCGAACGCTCGAGCGTCGCCACGAACACGAAATCGGGGTGCAGACCCTGTTTGCATCACTGGCCGATACCGGGGGAGAGGCCAACTGGGAGGGGACCGTAGTGGAGATCCCCGAGCTGGACTACGACAAGCGTGAACGCCTGGCCTTTGAGAAGGAAATGCTCGGCATGTACGTCTCTGATCACCCAATTTCTGGGGTCGAGGGTGCGCTGCGGCGCATGACGGACCTTTCGCTAGCCGAGGTCAACCTGCTTTCCGAGGCTGCAGGCACGGGAGACTCCCAGATCGTCAACATCGGGGGCATTATTGGATCCCTGACCAGGCGCCAGACCAAGGCCGGCGACATGATGGCCACCATCTTGCTCGAAGATCTCGATAGCGCAGTGGAAATCATGATCTTTCCCAAGGTCTATGGCCAATACGGACAGATCCTCGAACGCGACGAACTCCTCATCGCCAAGGTGCGCATTGATCTCAGTGGCGACCGGATGAAGGTTTCAGCCCTGGATCTGAGTAGGCCGACCATTACCGACCTCAATAAAGCTCCATTGCGTATAAACCTGCCGTCTGGCATGGCATCAAAGTCCATGGTTGAAAAACTCAAGCAGGTACTCCTAACGCACCCGGGAACATCCACAGTCTTTTTCCACATTGGCGCGCAGGTCATCAAACTTCCCGAGGAGTACAACGTTGATGTAGTTCGCGCAGCCGGAGAGCTGCGGATGCTGCTCGGTCCTGAGGGCTTAATTGGCTGAATGCCCTAGCAGGTAGGGCTCTGGGAGCCCCTCCGCTGGGCCGGTTAGAATTGAATCCATGCCGATGGACGTAGCCACAAAGGACACTACGGCCCTCACCGATGGTGAGTTAGCCGAGATGGCGGATCTCTGCGTTGACCGCGAGCCCCGCTTTGACATTGGATATCTCTCCAAGGAGCGCGAAGACTGGGTGCTGGTCACCACTGCACGCGAAGGTCGCAAGTTGCGCGGCTACTCCTTCTCCACCTTGGAGCGCATTGGCGGAACGCCTTCACTGCTCATTGGATTGAGCCTCATTGACCGCAATGCAAAGTCTGAAGCGTCACTCAAGGCGATCCTCACGGATCAATACCGCCGTGCCCTCCTCGCCTTTCCTGACGAAGATGTCTTGGTCGGCACCAGGCTCATGAGCAAAGACGGACTTCGCATTTTCCAGAATCTTGAAGATGTTGTTCCCCGCAATGACCACAAGCCCAGCGGTGAAGAGCGCGCTTGGGGACGTCGCCTCGCTAAGCGCTTCGGGAATGAAAAGGGCATTGATGACCGGACTTTTGTGGTCCGTTCCAGCTCGGGTCCCGTTGGTGGCGTTGATGTCATTGCCCCCAAGGCCACCCTGCCTGCATCATGCGCGAATTGCTTCGATGGCCTTGACCTCAATGCCGATAACGGAGATCGCCTCGTCGTATTCGGCTGGGCTATGGCTGAAGTGCTTTCCTCCAAGCTGATTAAGTAGCGAGCACTCCGTCCGGACGTGGCTAGGCCTGGGCGACCGCTGTTAATTCGAGAGCTAGGAGAAGACGAGCTCTCGCCCTACCTGCTGCAACATCGCGAGCAGCTCGTTGATTGGTATCCCTTCTCGCCTGAAGTATTTGCGCTGGCGGCTGAACTCGATCGACCAGTGTTTCTCTCCATTGGCTATGCGGCCTGTCATTGGTGCCACGTCATGGCTCATGAGAGCTTTGAAGACCCTGAAGTTGCTGCACAACTGAACGCGGATTTCGTATCCGTGAAGGTCGACCGCGAAGAGCGCCCCGATGTCGATGCGATCTACATGGCAGCGACCCAAGCGCAGACGGGTTCTGGTGGTTGGCCCATGTCGGTATTTTGTACACCCGAGGCGAAACCCTTCTATGCCGGCACCTATTTCCCACCTGAAGATCGTGGCCAGACGCCGTCATTTCGCCATGTTCTCGATGCACTGACCAGGGTTTGGACTCACGACAGGGCAGAGGTAAGTAGCCACGCCGAGCAACTCACCGAGGCGGTTGCGCGTGAGATGGCCATGGCAGAGCGCTTAGCCAAGCGCGAGGACTCAGAGGGGCTTCCAGATTTCGCTGAGGTCTTAGCAAAGGCCGCTTCAAAGACGGTGGCAAAATCAGACCGACGACTGGGTGGTTTTAGTGGAGCTCCCAAGTTCCCGAGACCTTCACTGACGGATCTCTGCCTCCTTGCGTGGCTCGAAAGCGGGGATGAAGAAGCGCGAGATTGTGCGCAGCTGAGTCTTGACGCCATGCTCTACGGCGGTCTCTATGACCACATTGATGGTGGCTTTGCTCGCTACAGCGTTGATGCGCAATGGCTGGTGCCACATTTCGAAAAGATGCTGACTGACCAGGCCCTGCTTGCCCTCGGCTACCTCCATGCATTTCAAGTGCTCGGCAAAGATGATTATGCCCAGGCCGTTAGTGAAACGCTTGATGCCGTAGAGGCAAAGTTCCTCCTTTCCTCGGGTGCTTATGCGACGGCCATTGATGCCGATGCGGCTGGCGAAGAGGGTCTCCATATCGCCCTCGATGCTGAGCAGGCCAAAGCGGCCTTAGCGCCGCTGGGGCCCGAGATCAGCGCACAGGCCCTGGCGCATTTTGGCCTCGATGCTGGACCCAACTTTGAAGGAAGAATTATCCCAACGGTATTGGCGAAATCTGGCATTGCGCGCTCAGCGGCCCTAGAGCAGGCCAGGCTCACACTCAGTGAACTTCGAGCAGCTGGCCCGCAAGCATTTCGCGACGAGAAAGTTGTTCTTGAGTGCAATGCCATGCTGGCACTGGCGCTACTCGAAGCGGGCTCTGCTTTGCGGCAAGACCGCTTCAGCCTTCGCGCTGAGGCATTGCTGGAATATTTAGTGGCCAGGCACCTTGACCAAAACAAGCTTCATCGCATCGTCTGGCAATCCGGCCGGGTGGTTTCTGCGATGGCAGGCGACGCGGCCTGGCTCTTACTGGCCTTAAGCCGCTATCAAGAGCTCAGTGGGGACGGACGTTTCCTCAGCGCAGCTAAGCAAGTGGCAAAGATTTGCGCAGAAGAGTTTGTGGATGCGGAGAGCGGCGTCGTTTCCACGGCTCAGCGCTCCAGTACCGAGCTGCTCTTGCGACCAACGGAAATTTTCGATGGGGCAACGCCTTCAGCAACGGCCGTCGTTGCCAGTGCACTCCTTCGCCACGGCGCACTGCATGGCGACGAAGGAACTATCAATCTGGGCACGAAGGTGCTGAGCGCCGTGGCGCCCTTATTGGTCGAGCATCCTGATGCAGTACCCGATCTCGTCGCAGCGCTTGCCTTAGCAAGTCGTCGCAGTGAACTTCGCATTGTCGGCGTTGCCGCACTGGCTGATCTGGTCGATGCCCTCTGGCTTCCTGCAACCCTGCGCATCCCCTCTGATGGGGCTGCACTGACTGGCGTGAACCCGGGTCAAGAAGCTGTCTACCTCTGTCACGGCTATCACTGCCTTGCGCCGATCACTGAAACGGACGGACTCCGCGTCGCATTGCGCTCCGTCGTCGGCGGGAGCGCGCTCAAGCTAGGTGCTGGAGATGCCTAAGTTGAGGCTTTGGCCTCGCGGAGCATCTCGGGCGAATTCCTCGCTCTCCGATCGCGAAGTGTTCTCGAAGATCCAGCGCAGAACGCTCACCATGCTTGGATCAGGTGAACGCAGTGTGATGCTGGTGTTGGCCTCGAGTATTGCTGACACCATCACCCTCGATCTGGCCTCAGGGGCCGTGGTGAGGCTGCGCATCCCTTGGGCTCAAGGGATGAGTTCACCCTTCCGAGCCTTCGACGTCATAGAGGTCGAGGGCGAGCTCGTGGACCAACCTGAAGATCTCGCTCAGCCTGAGGCCGTCCAACTCGTCGGACTACCTCGCCAAATCGGTACCTTGCACTCGCGGAAAATCCGTTCGATGCTTCAGCGCCTGCAGATTCCTCAATCTGGACCGCTGCTTGGCTTTCGCGGGCTCGCGTCCCCCTACTGGGAATTCAACGCCACGGCGCCGTCGGTGGCCTTGGTGGTGCCAAGCAGGGGACCTCAACTCATTAGTCGGGAGGCTGACGGTGCTCCTTGGGTTCGCTTTGGCTGGGAGCGCGATGACGTTTGGCTGCCCCTCGATGACCCAGCCAGCGCCCGTGCGCTGCACGCTGCGCGTCGTGAAGTCCTAACGGGCAAGGATCTCGCCACGGCATTGGGCTACCGGCCTCACTACTTGCTCGTTGCGCTCTCGACTCCACTCGAGGGGCACTGCTACAAAGTTTGCCGAGGACTCCTTCCGCGTTCATGAGTGGGCTAGCGTCGCTGGGCAAGCGGCGAGCGGGGGTGCATAGCGATGCAGATTGAACTTGAGGGTCGTGCAGCAATCGTGACTGGGGCGAGCCGAGGGATAGGGCTCGCCATTGCACGTCGGCTAGCCGAGGCGGGTTGCTCGGTGATGCTGGTGTCTCGTAAGCCTGAGGGGCTTGCCGAAGCCGCGGCTTCACTTGAGGGCCTAGCTGGTGCCGTGGCTTGGAAGGCTGCTCACGTGGCTCACCGTGATGACGCTGAAGCGGCCATTGCGGCTTGCCTGGCTAGCTTTGGCCGTATCGATGTGCTCGTCAACAATGCCGGGACGAACCCCTATTTCGGACCGCTCATGGACATCGATGAGGCACGCGTAGCCAAGACCATAGAGATCAATCAGACGCCACCGCTGCTGTGGACTCAACTCTGTTGGGAGGCTTGGATGCGCGATCACGGGGGAGCCATCCTCAATATTTCCTCCATCGGCGGACTCGGGCCTGAGCCCAATATTGGTTGGTACAACGTCACTAAGGCCGCCTTAATCCACCTGACCTCGCAGCTTGCCTACGAACTTGCGCCCGGGGTTCGGGTGAATGGGATTGCTCCTGGCTTAGTGAAGACCGATCTTGCTCGCGCCCTGTGGGAGCCCCATGAAGTGCGGATTGCCGCAGCCATACCGCTCAAGCGTTTGGGTGAGCCTGATGACATTGCCACCGCAGCCCTGTTTTTATTGTCCGACGAAGCATCGTGGATTACCGGCCAGACCATGGTCGTAGATGGAGGGACCACGAATCAGCCCACGGGTGGTGTTGGTTAAGCGCTTGCGCATGTTGGCGCTAGGCAAGGATGCGACGGTTCAGCTTTCCTGAAGCAAGTTTGGGGAGTTCATCCACGTAGACGATCTCGCGAGGAATGGCCCAAGGCAGGCCTGCGGCAATGGTCGCTTCTTGTAGCTCGCCGAGTTGAGGTGGCTTATCTGCATCCTTTGCGACCACGAGGGCAACAATGACTTGGCCAAAGCGCGCATTGCTTCTTCCGGCAATCATGATTTCATCAATGCCGGCGAGCGGGGCAAGAATGCGCTCGAGGTCTTGGGGCCAGAGTTGTTCGCCGCCGGTGGAGATCACCTCTCCAGCCCGCCCCGAGATGGCGAGCTTGCCGTCACTCGTGATCGCTGCGACGTCACCGGTGGGGAACCACGATTGGCCCTGAGCATCGGTAACTGAGGGCAGCTCGCGATCACGGTATGCACTGGCCAGGCTGGGGCTTTGGAGAAGGAGATTTGCTTCACCACTGGGGACCCCGGGGTCTATCCAGTAGCGAACGCCTGCCAAGGGGATGCCGTCGTAGATGACTCCCGAGCCCGTTTCCGTCATGCCGTAACTGCACACGGCGTTGGGGGGCAGGAGCGCTGGGGCTGGTGCGGCACCCAAGAGGACGAGATCAAAATTCGCGAGCTCTGCCTCTCCGAGCATGGCTGACACCAGGGCGACGTGAGTGCAAGACTGCGAAAATTCCGAAAGGGCTTTCCTCCTCGGGCCGGCGGAGACGCTTAAGGGAGTACCGGTGAGAATGGACCGCGTCACTACGGCGAGGCCACCAATGTGATTGAGCGGCAAGCAGGCCAGCCAACGATGGCGCGAGGGATCGATACCAAGCGCTTGGCTGCTCATCTTAGCTGAGGATTGAATCGCCTCATGAGAGAGGACTGCCGCTTTGGGATCCGCGCTTGAGCCTGAAGTTGCCACGACCAAGGCGCTGCCGTCTTCGACTCGGGCTCCGGCGTCAAGGATCTCTTCA
>Ga0114962_10000681_pt1 | contig 29717 bp, 28 predicted proteins | sample C_130820_MF_Meta_FD_87017 | JGI IMG/M metagenome (GOLD analysis project Ga0114962, IMG submission 87017) | Freshwater microbial communities from Lake Croche, Canada to study carbon cycling - C_130820_MF_MetaG | ecosystem: Environmental > Aquatic > Freshwater > Lake | place: Lake Croche, Canada...
CGGCAATCCCGCTGCGATCCTGGTGATCCGGTGGCGGCTCCCGTCGGGTACCGAGATCGACACCGGTTTCCGCGGCGACGAACGCCTTGACTACGCGCGATGGGTGTCGTCGTTCGGCGACTCCGAGACTCCGTCGGTTGCCACGTATCAGATTCCGTCGATCCACGACACGAGCACAGGAGCAGCGTGACTCAACATAAGGCCGTGCTGGTACTCGAGGATGGTCGGGTTTATCCGGGCACCGCATTCGGGGCGATCGGTCAGACCCTCGGCGAAGCGGTGTTCTCCACCGGTATGTCGGGCTATCAGGAAACCCTGACCGATCCGAGCTACCACCGTCAGATCGTGATCGCCACCGCGCCCCAGATCGGCAACACCGGCTGGAATCAGCAGGATGGTGAGAGTCGCGGAGACAAGATCTGGGTGGCCGGTTACGTCGTACGCGATCCGTCACCGCGGGTCTCCAACTGGCGGGCCACCGGGACACTCGAGGATGAACTGGGCCGGCAGAATATCGTCGGCATCGCCGGTGTGGACACCCGCGCGGTGGTCCGCCACCTGCGCACGCGCGGCTCCATGCGGGCCGGTGTGTTCTCCGGTCCGGCACTCGCCGACGAAACCGAACTGCTGCGCCGGGTCTGTGATCAGCCCGCCATGCTCGGCGCCGACCTCTGTGGCGAAGTCAGCACCGAGAACAGTTACGTGGTGGAAGCACGGGGGCCGCAGCGGTTTACGGTCGTCGCACTCGACCTGGGGATCAAAACCAATAGCCCGCGCAATTTCGCGCAGCGCGGTATCCGGACACTAGTGCTGCCCTCGTCGACGACCTTCGAGCAGATCGCCGACCTCGCACCCGACGGGGTTTTTCTATCCAACGGACCCGGTGACCCCGCGACCGCTGACCGGGTCGTCGGTATCACCCGAGAAATACTCGGCGCCGGGATCCCGTTGTTCGGCATCTGTTTCGGTAATCAGATCCTCGGCCGGGCTCTGGGTCGCAGCACCTACAAGATGGTGTTTGGACACCGAGGTATCAACGTGCCGGTGATCGATCACGCCACCGGGCGGGTCGCGGTCACCGCACAGAACCACGGCTTCGCATTGGAAGGTGAAGCGGGCGAGGTCTTCGGTACCGACTTCGGCCCGGCGACCGTGAGCCACACCTGCGCTAACGACGGCGTAGTGGAGGGCGTGAAACTCATTGACGGCCGAGCCTTCTCGGTGCAGTACCACCCCGAAGCCGCCGCCGGCCCGCATGACGCGAACTACCTGTTCGACCAATTCGTCGACGTGATGGCGGGCGGCAAGTGACCCGCGCTGGAATGGGAGACCGCTAAATGCCACGCAGAATCGACCTCAACCATGTGCTCGTCATCGGATCTGGGCCGATCGTCATAGGCCAGGCCTGCGAGTTCGACTACTCCGGCACCCAGGCCTGCCGGGTGTTGCGCGCCGAGGGCCTGACGGTGACCCTGGTGAACTCCAACCCGGCCACGATCATGACAGATCCGGAGTACGCCGATCACACCTACGTCGAACCCATCACCGCGGAGTTCGTCGAGAAGGTGATCGTCCAGCAGGCCGAACGCGGCAACCCAATCGACGCCCTGCTGGCCACCCTCGGCGGTCAGACCGCACTGAACACCGCGGTCGCGCTGTATGAGAACGGAGCGTTGGAACGCCACAACGTAGAACTGATCGGCGCGGACTTCGAGGCTATTCAACGCGGCGAGGACCGGCAGAAATTCAAGGATATCGTCGCCAAGGTCGATGGTGAATCCGCCCGCAGCGCAGTGTGTTACACGATGGCGGAGGTGCGCGAGACCGTCGCCGAACTGGGCCTGCCGGTCGTGGTGCGGCCGTCATTCACCATGGGTGGTCTCGGATCCGGAATGGCGAAGTCGCTTGAGGATGTCGAACGCATGGCCGGCGATGGACTGGCAGCGTCACCATCGGCAAACGTGTTGATCGAGGAGTCGATCTACGGCTGGAAGGAATACGAACTTGAACTGATGCGGGACAGTAACGACAACGTCGTGGTGGTTTGCTCAATCGAGAACGTCGACCCGATGGGTGTGCATACCGGTGACTCGGTGACCGTCGCTCCGGCGATGACGCTGACCGATCGCGAGTATCAGACCATGCGCGACCTGGCCATCGCGATCCTGCGTGAGGTCGGCGTCGACACCGGCGGGTGCAATATCCAGTTCGCGGTCGATCCGAAAGACGGACGGCTCATCGTCATTGAGATGAACCCACGGGTGTCGCGTTCCAGTGCATTGGCCTCGAAGGCCACCGGATTCCCGATCGCGAAGATCGCCGCCAAACTGGCCATCGGCTACACCCTCGACGAGATCGTCAATGACATCACCAAGGAGACTCCGGCCTGCTTCGAGCCGACGCTGGACTACGTAGTTGTCAAAGCCCCGCGGTTCGCCTTCGAGAAATTCCCCGGCGCCGACCCGACGTTGACCACCACGATGAAGTCGGTCGGCGAGGCGATGTCGATGGGCCGAAACTTCATCGAGGCCGTCGGGAAGGTGATGCGGTCACTGGAGACCACCCGCGCCGGCTTCTGGACCGCGCCCGATGAGGATGGGTGGGTCAATGATGTTCTCGCCCGCTTGCGCACTCCCACCGAGGGACGGCTCTACGACATTGAACTCGCGCTACGGATGGGTGCGAGCGTCGAGGAGGTCGCCGAGGCCTCGGCTGTGGACCCGTGGTTCGTCGAACAGATCAACGGCTTGGTGACGCTGCGGGCGGAACTTCTTGAGGCTCCGGTGCTCGACGGCGAACTCCTTCGGCGCTGCAAGCACAATGGCCTGTCCGACCGTCAGATCGCCGCACTGCGGCCGGAATTGGCCGGCGAGACGGGCGTGCGATCGCTTCGGCAGCGCCTCGGTATCCACCCGGTGTTCAAGACCGTGGACACCTGCGCGGCGGAGTTCGAGGCCAAGACGCCCTATCACTACTCCAGCTATGAACTCGACCCATCGGCCGAGACCGAGGTGGCGCCGCAGACCGAGCGACCCAAGGTACTCATCCTGGGTTCGGGCCCGAACCGGATCGGGCAGGGCATCGAATTCGACTACAGCTGTGTGCATGCCGCGACCACGCTGAGCCAGGTTGGTTTCGAGACCGTCATGATCAACTGCAACCCCGAGACGGTGTCGACCGATTACGACACCGCAGACAGGTTGTACTTCGAGCCGCTGACCTTCGAAGACGTTGTTGAGGTGTTTCACGCCGAAACACGTTCGGGTGCAGGCGGTCCCGGCGTGGTGGGCGCGATCGTCCAACTCGGCGGGCAGACGCCGTTGGGACTGGCCCAGCGACTGGCCGACGCCGGAGTACCGATCGTGGGCACCAGGCCCGAGGCCATCGACCTGGCCGAAGATCGCGGACGGTTCGGGCAGGTGCTGGTGAACGCCGGCCTACCCGCGCCCAAGTTCGGCACCGCGACAAGCTTCGATGAGGCTCGCGAGATCGCCGCCGCCATCGGCTATCCGGTGCTGGTTCGGCCGTCGTACGTGTTGGGTGGGCGCGGTATGGAGATCGTTTACGACGAGGAGACCCTGCACGGCTACATCACCCGCGCCACCCAACTCTCACCCGATCATCCGGTTCTGGTCGACCGATTCCTCGAGGACGCCATCGAGATCGACGTCGACGCCCTGTGCGACGGCACCGAGGTCTACATCGGCGGGGTCATGGAGCACATCGAGGAAGCCGGTATCCATTCCGGCGACTCGGCGTGTGCGCTACCGCCGGTCACACTGGGCCGTAGCGATATCGAGGCAGTCCGTCGAGCCACGGAGGCCATCGCCCATGGCGTCGGGGTGGTCGGGCTGCTCAATGTCCAGTACGCCCTTAAGGACGATGTGCTCTATGTACTGGAGGCCAACCCCAGGGCCAGCCGAACCGTGCCATTCGTGTCGAAGGCCACGGCGGTGCCTCTGGCCAAAGCGTGTGCGCGAATCATGTTGGGCGCCAGTATTTCTCAACTGCGGCAAGAGGGCATGCTGGTGGCAGTCGGTGACGGTTCACATCCGGCTCCGAACGCGCCGATCGCGGTGAAGGAAGCTGTGTTGCCATTCCGGCGGTTTCGGCGGGCGGACGGATCGGGAGTGGATTCGCTGCTCGGCCCGGAGATGAAATCCACCGGGGAGGTGATGGGGATCGATCACGATTTCGGCAGTGCGTTCGCCAAGAGTCAGACCGCCGCCTACGGATCGTTGCCGACCGAGGGAACCGTATTCGTCTCGGTGGCCAATCGGGATAAGCGATCGCTGGTGTTCCCGGTCAAGCGGCTCGCGGACCTCGGATTCCGCGTGCTCGCCACCGAGGGTACGGCGGAGATGCTGCGCCGCAACGGCATTCCATGCGATGTGGTCCGCAAGCACTTCGAGACCCCGGGCGAGGGCCGGCCGGCGTGGACGGCCATCGACGCGATCAATGCCGGCGAGGTCGGCATGGTGATCAACACGCCGTACGGCAATTCCGGACCGCGTATCGACGGATACGAGATCCGGTCTGCTGCGGTGTCGATGAACATCCCGTGCATCACCACGGTGCAGGGGGCATCGGCCGCTGTACAGGGCATCGAAGCCGCTATCCGCGGCGATATCGGCGTGCGCTCACTGCAGGAACTCCACGCGTCATTCGGCAAGGGCTGAACCGTGCCCGGTTTCGGGGTACGCCTGGCCAATTCGATCGCGGCCCGCGGACCGTTATGTGTGGGCATCGACCCGCACCCGGAGTTGATGCGGGCGTGGGACCTTCCGGTCAGCGCGGACGGATTGGCACGGTTCTGCGATATCTGTGTGGCGGCCTATGCGGGATTCGCCGTCGTCAAACCACAGGTGGCGTTCTTCGAGGTCTACGGCTCGGCCGGCTTCGCGGTGCTGGAACGCACCACGGCCGCACTGCAGTCGTGCGGCGTGCTGGTGCTCGCCGACGCCAAGCGCGGCGATATCGGATCGACCATGGCGGCCTACGCGCAAGCGTGGGTCGGGGAGGGCCCGTTAGCTGCTGATGCCGTCACCGCATCGCCATACCTCGGATTCGGCTCTCTGGCACCGCTTCTCGAGGTTGCCGCCGAGCACGATCGCGGGGTGTTCGTCCTGGCCGCCACCTCCAATCCAGAAGGCGCCGGAATTCAGCGCGCGGTCGTTTACGGCCGCACCGTCGCCCAGTCGATCGTCGACGCCGCGGCCGAAGTCAATCGTGCTGCCGGACAGCCGTCGGGCGCGGTGGGCGTCGTCATCGGAGCCACGTTGGACCTGGTGCCCGACGTCAGCACACTTCACGGCCCCGTCCTGGTGCCCGGCGTCGGGGCGCAGGGTGGCCGTCCGGAGGCACTGGCGGGTCTCGGTGGTGGGCGGGCGGGTCAAATGATGCCCGCGGTATCTCGGGAGATTCTGCGGGCCGGACCCGACCCGGCAGCAGTCCGCGCGGCCGGCGAGCGGCTCCGCGACGCCGTCGCCTATCTGGCGTGATTTCTGGTGGGGCCCGCCGCCATTGACGGCGCCGACACGCGCGACACGCCGTGAAGTGCCCAAACCGGGTGAAATTGATTACGGAGACCCGGCCGACATCAACGTTCGGGAATTGCGCTGCCCTGGCTGACATAGCAAAACTGCTGCTAGATGGCTTAATTCTCGGTCTGCCGGTCGCAGCTGAGGAACTGCTGCCACACGGGCTAGTACCGCTCCGGGGGCCTGATCCGGCCCGACAATCCCGATCCTTATCCTGCTGGTTTGCACTGCGGGCGAGGGGGGCGGGTTAGATTTCGTCTGAGAGCCTGGGTACGGTCGTCGGCGCTGGCCAAAGAACTTTGGCCCAGGCAAAACAATGATTGTGATGAGACGGAGGAACCCGTGGCCCTTCCCCAGTTGACTGATGAGCAGCGCGCGGCCGCGTTGGAAAAGGCCGCTGCCGCACGTCGGATCCGAGCTGAGCTCAAGGATCGACTCAAGCGCGGTGGCACCAATTTGCAGCAGGTGCTCAAGGATGCAGAGACCGATGAGGTTCTCGGCAAGATGAAGGTTTCCGCTCTGCTGGAAGCACTGCCGAAGGTCGGCAAGGTCAAGGCGCAGGAAATCATGACCGAACTGGAGATCGCGCCGACGCGTCGCCTGCGCGGCCTCGGCGATCGTCAGCGCAAAGCACTGCTGGCGAAGTTCGACTTCTCCTAAGCAGACATATGGACGCCGGCGGTGGGCCGGACAGCACGGGGGATACCTCCCGTCAGCCAGCGACTCCTGGTCGCGTGCTGGTGTTGTCCGGCCCGTCTGCGGTCGGGAAATCGACGGTCGTCCGGCACCTGCGCGAGCAGATTCCAGATCTGTTTTTCAGTGTGTCGGCGACCACTCGGGCACCACGCCCGGGAGAGGTCGATGGGCTCGACTACCACTTCGTGTCGGCCGAGCGGTTCCAAGAGCTGATCGACTCCGGCCAACTGTTGGAGTGGGCTGAAATCCACGGTGGCCTGCATCGGTCGGGAACCCCGTCGGTGCCCGTTACCGGCGCAGCAGCAGGAGGCCAACCGGTTCTGATCGAGGTCGACCTCGCCGGAGCCAGGTCGGTCAAGAGGGCCATGCCCGAGGTGATCACGGTGTTTCTGGCGCCGCCCAGTCGGGAGGCGCTGCAACAGCGACTGATCGGCCGGGGTACCGAAACCCCCGAGACCATGGCGCGCCGGTTGGCCACCGCGGAGGCCGAACTAGCTGCCCAGGGCGAGTTTGACGTCGTCGTCGTGAACAGCCGATTGGATTCCGCCTGCTCTGAATTGGTAACCTTGCTGGTGGGAAACACGCCGCCGTCGGCGTGAGTGGTCACCGGCCACCGACTCGAACCTTCAATCCGCCAGGAGAATGTCTACGTGACAACCAATTCGGATCATTACGATCCGGCCCCCGGTGCCGCCACCGCCTACGACGCACCGTTGGGTATCACCAACCCACCCATCGATGAGCTGCTCGACCGGGTGTCAAGCAAGTACGCCCTGGTGATCTACGCGGCTAAACGAGCACGCCAGATCAACGACTACTACAACCAGCTCGGCGACGGGATTCTGGAGTACGTCGGCCCGCTGGTCGAGCCGGGCCTGCAGGAAAAGCCGCTGTCGATCGCGCTGCGGGAGATCCACGGCGACCTCCTCGAGCACACCGAAGGCGAATAGCCGCGCCAGCGGGTCTGCCCATGAGCCCCAAGCGGATCATCGTCGGCGTAGCCGGTGGCATCGCGGCCTACAAGGCTTGCTCGGTGGTACGCCAATTCTGCGAAGCCGGTCACGACGTCCGGGTGATCCCCACCGAGTCGGCGCTGCGCTTCGTCGGCGCCGCCACCTTCGAGGCACTCTCGGGTAATCCGGTGCACACGGGAGTGTTCTCCGACGTTCCCGAGGTGCCGCACGTCCGTCTGGGTCAGCAGGCGGACCTCGTCGTGATCGCACCGGCCACGGCTGATCTGTTGGCCCGTGCGGCAGTCGGCCGCGCTGACGATCTGCTGACAGCGACCCTGCTGACAGCCCGGTGTCCGGTGCTTTTCGCGCCGGCCATGCACACCGAGATGTGGCAGCATGCCGCAACGTCTACCAACGTCGCCATCCTGCGGCAGCGGGGATCTGTCGTTCTGGAGCCTGCATCAGGTCGGCTCACCGGTGCCGATACGGGCGCGGGTCGGCTACCCGAGGCCGATGAGATCGTCACCTTCGCGGAGTTGCTACTGGCGCGCGCCGATGGGGTTCCCTACGACCTGAGCGGCACCAGGGTTCTGGTCACGGCCGGCGGAACTCGAGAGGCACTGGATCCGGTGCGCTTCATCGGCAACCGCAGCTCCGGTAAGCAGGGCTACGCGGTGGCGCGGGTAGCAGCCCAACGGGGCGCAGACGTCACGCTGATCGCCGGCAACACCGCCGGACTCGCCGATCCCGCGGGCGTGCACGTCCGTCACGTCACGTCGGCCGCTCAGATGCACGAGGCGGTGTCCAAACACGCCCCCGAAGCCCACGTGCTCGTGATGGCCGCCGCGGTCGCTGACTACCGGCCGGCGACCGTTGCCGCCAGCAAGATTAAAAAGGCCTCCGACGCAACGCCGACAATCGAACTGGTGCGAAACGACGACGTTCTCGCGGAGGTGGTTCGCCGTCGCACCGAAGGTCAGCTGCCCCACATGCTTGCCATCGTCGGATTCGCCGCCGAGACCGGCGACGCGCAAGGAGATGTGCTGTTTCACGCCCGCGCGAAATTGCGCCAGAAGGCCTGCGATCTGCTGGTGGTCAACGCAGTCGGTGACGGACGTGCGTTCGAGGTCGACAGTAACGACGGTTGGCTTCTCGGTGCCGACGGCACCGAGAAGGCACTTGAGCATGGTTCGAAGACTTTGATGGCGAGCCGTATCGTGGACGCGATCGCCGAGTTGCTTCGCGGTAGCGGTAGATCCAGCAAGGAATAACGTCGCACGTGCGGCCGGCGGGCTACGCCCGCGCGGTCATCAGTTTTATCCAACCGAGTGCCGAGGGAGATTTAACCAGTGAGCGATAACAGTCGACTGTTCACCAGTGAGTCGGTGACCGAGGGACACCCCGACAAGATCTGCGACGCCATCAGTGACTCGGTGCTCGACGCCCTGCTCGACCAGGACAGGCACTCGAGGGTTGCGGTGGAGACACTGGTGACTACCGGTCAGGTGCACGTTGTCGGCGAGGTGACCACGTCGGCTTACGTCGACATCCCCAAGATCGTGCGCGATCGAATTCTGGATATCGGCTACGACTCATCGACCAAGGGCTTCGACGGCGCATCCTGCGGTGTGAACGTCGCCATCGGGGCGCAGTCACCTGATATCGCCCAGGGTGTGGACACCGCTCACGAAGCCCGCGTGGAAGGCGCCGCCGACCCACTCGACGCCCAGGGCGCCGGCGATCAGGGTCTGATGTTCGGTTATGCGATCCGCGATACGCCGGAACTCATGCCGCTGCCGATCGCCCTGGCGCACCGGCTTGCCCGCAAGCTGACCGAGGTCCGCAAGGCCGGGGTGCTGGATTATCTGCGGCCCGACGGCAAGACCCAGGTCACCATCCAGTACGCCGGGAGCACCCCGATCCGGCTGGACACCGTCGTGCTCTCCACCCAGCACGCTGAGGGCGTTGACCTCGAGACCACACTGGCTCCGGATATCCGGGCCAAGGTCGTCAACGCCGTGCTGGAGGAGTTGGGTCACCAGACCCTCGACGTCTCCGACTACCGGTTGCTGGTCAACCCCACCGGCAAGTTCGTGCTCGGCGGGCCTATGGGCGACGCCGGCCTGACCGGCCGCAAGATCATCGTCGACACCTACGGCGGTTGGGCGCGCCACGGTGGTGGGGCGTTCTCCGGCAAGGATCCCTCCAAGGTGGACCGCTCGGCGGCGTACGCGATGCGCTGGGTGGCCAAGAACGTCGTCGCGGCGGGACTGGCTGAGCGGGTCGAAGTCCAGGTTGCCTACGCCATCGGCAAGGCCGCACCGGTCGGCCTGTTCGTCGAGACGTTCGGGAGCGAGTCAGTCGACCCGGCCCGCATCGAGAAGGCCATCACCGCGGTATTCGACCTACGGCCGGGCGCAATAGTCCGCGACCTGGACCTGCTCCGGCCCATCTACGCCCAGACCGCCGCGTATGGGCACTTCGGCCGTACCGATATCGATCTTCCATGGGAGCGGTTGGACAAGGTCGACGATCTGAAGAACTCGGTCTAGTCGCGCCGAAAAGTGGCTGAACGGCGCGTGTCAGCCGCCGATGAACTGGTCGAAAGCCCACTGGAACTGCGCAGGAACCACCTGAACGCCGCACTGCTTCTGCAGGGCGCCCAGCGGCGCAAGGATCTGTTTGAAAGCGGCGTACTCCTGCGGATTTGCGCTGGCATACGACCGCAGGGTTGCCTCGGCCTGCGGACGGGGCTGCAGTGCCGCAGTCATCAGCGCCTTGTTGCCGTCGGGGTGGGCGTTCATGTACGCCTGGGCTTGCTGACTGACGGCCTCTGAGGTGGAGTCGATTGTTGCTTGGCTGCAATCGGGTGCCGCGGAGGCCACCGGTGCGCCGACGGCGGCAAGAATGATGCCGCCCATCACGCTGCCGACGAGGCTGCCGATGCCGATACGGGCGGTGCGCGGGGCTTCACCGGATGTCATAGATCTTTTCCTCCAAGTTTGATTGTTGCCGTCCTGTGCACTGTCGTCGGCGACGCCTCAAACGTTACCTGTGGTGACCGGTCGGTCAACTAAGGCCTGCTCAGCGGTGCAACGCGGCACGTAAAGCGGCCAAGCCGCGACCGGTTGCCTCGGTGGCCGCCGGGACCACGCCGGAGTAGCCGAGATAACCGTGGACCAGGGTCGTCGCGTTGTGCAGTTCGACGCCGACCCCGGCCTCGGCAAGCAGTTCGGCATACCGCACACCGTCGTCGCGAAGCGGGTCATGCCCGGCCACGGCCACGTAGGCCGGGGCCAGTCCGGATAGATCCGACGCGCGTCCGGGAGCGAGGGTGGCCGGTGGATCGGTCAGGTCAAGATGACCCGCGTACCACTCGGTGAACGCTGCCATGGCGGCGCTGTCGAGCACCGGGGCGTTCGCATTCTCGGTAAACGACGGCAGCGAGGTGTCCCACATCGTCGACGGGTACCAGAGCAGTTGGAACGTCAGTTCCGGCCCATCGCCCGATCGGACCGCATCCCGGGCCAATTGCGCCACGACCGCCGCCAGGTTGCCGCCGGCCGAATCCCCGGCAACCGCAAGCCGGGAGGAATCCGCGCCGAATTCCCCGGCGTTTTCAGCTACCCAGCGGGTAGCAGCCCAGGCGTCCTCGATCGCTGCGGGATAGGGATGCTCGGGGGCCAGTCGGTAATCGACCGACACCACGACGGATCCCGCGCCGACGGCATGCTCGCGGGCCGTGGCGTCATGGGTGTCGAGGTCGCCGAGGGCGAATCCACCGCCGTGGAAGAACATCGTGACTGGCGGTGTCTCGTCCCCGGCGGGCCAGTAAACCCGCACCGGGATCGGACCGGTCGGCCCGTCGATCCGTCGGTCTTCGACCCTCAAATCGGGATGCATTGGCCTGCGGGGTAATTCGCGCAACCCGCGCCGGGCGGCCTCAACGCCGTCGTCGACGGTCAGCCGAAACGGCACGGCTTCCAGTACCTTCTGCAGGATGGCATCAACCGGTGATGTGTCATGGGCCATGGGCACACGGTACGCAGGTGCCTCACGTGCGGTGCGGCTCTGGTGGGCGTCCGGGGTTGCCGCGGCGGTGAGCTACGGGACTTTCCTGGCGGTCGTCGCGCTGTCATTGCCGGCCGGCGCCGCGCTCACCGGCCGGTTCTGGGCTCAGCCGATCGCGAAGTCGGCGATGGCGATTCTGCTGGCGGCGGCGTCGTCGCGCCACCCGATCATCCGGGAGCGCCGCTGGCTGGTGCTGGCGCTGTTGTTATCTGCCGTCGGCGACTTCCTCCTCGCGATCCCGTGGTGGACGCCGGCGTTCGTGTGCGGACTCGGGGCGTTCCTGGCGGCACACCTGTGTTACCTCGGGGCGCTACTTCCGTTGCGCGGCAATATCAGTCGGGCCCGCGCGGTGGTGGTGGCCATCGTCATTGTCGCGTGCGTCAGCATGCTGGCCCGGTTCTGGCCGACACTCGTGGCCGACGGACTCACCATTCCGGTAACGGTCTACATCACCGTGCTGGGCGCGATGGTGTGTTCGGCCCTGGTGGCTAGGTTGCCCACGGTGTGGACGGCGGTGGGTGCGGTGTTGTTCGCGGTGTCCGACGGCATGATCGGCGTCGGGCAGTTCGTGCTCGGATCGCCGGCGCTGGAATTGCCGATCTGGTGGGTCTATGCGGCATCGCAGGTGCTGATCACCGCGGGCTTATTCTTCGGCCGCGCTCGCGACTGAGTTTCTGTCGGGGCCCTTTCTGTCAGAGCCCGTGGTTACCCTCGGTCAAACACCTAACTCGAGGGGGAATTGCTATGTCCGACAACACCATGTCCGACAACACCATGACCGACAACACCATCACACTGATCGCGGCCCTACTGGACCGGTCCGGATCGATGCAGTCGATCGCCGCCGATATGCGCGGCGGGTTCGATGCCTACATCGCCAACGAACACGCGCAACCGGGCACCACGCTGGTGACCCTGGCGCAGTTCGACGACAATTACGAGGTCGTCTATCAGAATCGGGATGCCGGCACCGTGCCGCCGCTGGCACTGGAGCCCCGCGGCTGTACCGCGTTGCTTGATTCGATCGGACGGTTCGTCATCGAGGTCGGCAGTGGACTTGCCGCGCTACCCGCCGACGAGCGCCCCGGTGATATCACCGTGCTGGTGATGACTGACGGCTTCGAAAACGCCAGCACCGAGTGGACCGTTGAGGCCGTGCGTGCGCTGATCTCTCAACAGGAGACCGTCTACTCGTGGGACTTCGTGTTCCTCGGCGCCAACATGGACGCCGTTGACGTCGGCACCAACCTTGGATTCGGCCCGGGGAAGTCACTGACCTGGGATGCGTCCGAGGACGGTGTCGCGGGAGCCTTCTCGGCGGTCTCGGGTTACTCCGCTCGGAAGCGGGCTCGGGGCGACGTGCCCCTTGGCTCGATAGTGTTCGATGAAACCGAGCGCCGCAGGGCGAACAGGCAGCGGTAACCGACAGCAGCGGACGGGACCGGGTCGGTGATCAACGAAGGGAAGAGCCGATTGGAGTGAGCGCATCCGGCCGGCACGCTGCCGAACACGAACCCATCGCCCGGGTTCTGCCCATGCTGTCGGTGCCGCACCTGGACCGCGAATTCGACTATCTGGTGGCGGCGGAACAATCCGATGACGCCCAACCAGGGGTGCGCGTGCGGGTGCGCTTCCATGGTCGGCTTGTCGACGCATTCGTGCTGGAACGCCGGTCCGACACCGATCATGCGGGCCAGTTGGGCCGGCTGGATCGGGTCATCTCTGCCGAGCCGGTGCTCACCGGCGAGGTGCGTCGACTGGTCGACGCGGTCGCTGCCCGCTACGCCGGCACCCGGCCCGATGTGCTGCGGCTGGCTATCCCGCCGCGGCACGCATCCGCCGAAAAGACGCCGCGGGCGGTGCCGTTGCTGCCGGTGATCGAGCCCGTCGATCCGGTCGGGTGGGATCGCTACACCGGCGGCGGGAAATTTCTGGAGGCGCTGCACGACGGGCGCGCAGCCCGCGCGGCGTGGCAGGCGCTACCCGGAGATTCGTGGTGCGACCGGCTGGCCGAAGCCGCCGCTACCGCGGTCGGTGGTGGGCACGGGGTGCTTGTCATCGTTCCCGACCAACGAGACATCGATGCGTTGGTGCCAGCCACCACCGCGCTGATCGACGAATCCGCGGTGGTGGCGCTGGCTGCCGGTCTGGGTCCGTCGGCCCGGTATCGGCGTTGGCTGTCGGTGTTGCGGGGGCAGGCCCGGTTGGTGATCGGTACCCGCAGTGCGGTGTTCGCTCCGGTGGACAAGCTCGGCCTGGTGATCGTGTGGGACGACGGCGATGACAGCCTGGCTGAACCCCGCGCGCCCTATCCGCACGCCCGCGAGGTCGGCATGTTGCGCGCACACCAGCTGCGCTGCGGTGCGCTCATCGGCGGATATTCCCGCACCGCTGAGGCCCAGGCATTGATCACGAGCGGGTGGGCCCACGATCTGGTGGCACCCCGGCCGGCTGTTCGGGCGGCGGCTCCGCGGGTCGTCGCCCTCGACGACAGCGGCTTTGCCGAGGAACGCGACCCCGCGGCCCGCAGCGCCCGGTTACCGTCGGTGGCGCTGCGTACCGCCCGCGCCGCCTTGGATCACGGAACTCCGGTGCTCGTGCAGGTGCCGCGGCGGGGATATGTGCCATCGGTGGCGTGCGACCGCTGCCGCGAGATCGCCCGCTGCCGGCACTGTGTGGGTCCGCTGTCATTGTCTGACCGCGATGCGGACGGGGCGGTGTGCCGGTGGTGCGGTCGTATCGACCTCGATGTGAAGTGTCGCCGCTGCGGGGCCGGCTCCGTGCGTGCGGTGGTCGTCGGTGCCGGGCGGACCGCCGAGGAACTGGGCCGGGCCTTCACCGGCGTACCGGTCATCACCTCGGCCGGCGACTCGATCCACAGCGAGATCGGCGCTGGACCGGCCGTGGTGGTGGCCACGCCAGGAGCCGAGCCGAGTGCCCCGGACGGCTACGGCGCGGCGCTGCTGCTGGACAGCTGGTCGCTGCTCGGACGCCAGGACCTGCGGGCCGCCGAGGACACGCTGCGCCGCTGGATGGCGGCCTCAGCGCAGGTGCATTCCCGCGCGGCGGGCGGCGTCGTCGTCGTCGTGGCCGAGTCGGCGATTCCCACCGTTCAGGCGCTGATCAAGTGGGATCCGGTCGGACATGCCGAAGCCGAACTGGCCGGCCGGGTCGCGGTCGGACTACCGCCGGCCGTCCATATCGCTGCGGTGGACGGAGCCCCCGATGCGGTAAACGCGCTGATCGCCGCGGCCGTGCTACCGGGCGACGCCGAACTGCTGGGCCCGGTGGAATTACCGCCCGGGGTTCGCCGCCCGCCCGCCACGGCCGCCACTGACACTGTCATCCGGATGCTGATCCGGGTGCGACGCGCCGACGGGCTTGCGCTGGCGTCGTCGTTACGCCAGGCCATCTCGGTCACCAGTGCGCGGCACGACCACGACGCGGTCCGGGTGCAGATCGGCCCTCTGCATATCGGCTGACCGCCAATTAGGCTCAATGTCCACAGGCGACGGGGGAGGCGCGATGAAGTCGTTCGGTCGCGGCGTCGCGTGGCTGATCCCCGTGCTGCTCACCATCCTTGGACTGCTCTGGCCGGTGTTGTCCAGCGCCATCCCCGACAGCGGTGCAGTCTCCGATCCGGTGACGATTTCCAATCTGCATGCCGAGTTCGCCGTGGATGGCGATGGGCAGATGCAGGCCGACGAGACCATCACCACCGAATTCCCGGGCGGCCGACACGGAATCTTCCGGTTCTGGGATGTCGGCAATGCCAACATCTCTCACCTTCGGCAGGTTCCGGAGGTTGACGAGATATTGCTCGATGGCGAACCGGTGCCATATCAACTACTGCGACAGGAGAACGACCGGTTTCTGGTGGCCAAGATCGGCGACCCCGATTACTACCTCGCCCCGGGCACGCACATCTTCCGGATCCGCTACCGCATTGCCGGCGTACTGGACCCCGGTGACACCGGCGCCACAAAGGAATTCGCCTCCTCCACCGGAGACCCGGCAGCGCCATCGGTGTTCTTCTGGAACGTGATCGCACCGGGCTGGAACAACCGGATCACTGCCGCCGATGTCACAGTCACACTGCCCGGCCCGGTACCGGGCGCGCAGTGCTCAGTCGGGTCGGGCGTCGGTCGCGACTGCGAAAGCCTCACCATTGCGGGGAACACGGTGATATTGACGGCCACCGACCTGGCACCCCGCACCCCGGTCACGCTTCGGGCCGGCGTTGACGTTGCGACCCCGGCGCGCGCCGAAGTTCCATGGTCGCTTCGCTGGGATCCGGTCCTGGGCCGTTCGGTTCCGATCGTGCTGTGGCTGGCGGGTCTGACCGCCGCAGCCGGCCTCGGGGCTTTTCTGTGGTGGCGGACCACCGTCGAGCCGCCGCCGGGCTTCCCGCTGCAGTACGCCCCGCCGCCGGGCCTCGGGCCGGTGCAGTGTGAATACATCCGCACCGAAAAGGTGCCAGACGAGGCTCTGACCGCAACGCTGTTCTATCTGGCTGACCGCGGGGTGCTGTCGCTGGACGAACGCGGCAAGAACAAGTGGGCCGTTCGCAACACCGGGGGACGCGAACCATGGGCTGATCTCGATCCGGTCAGCGAGACTGTCGGCTCTGCGCTGGGTCTGCTTGATCGGGACGGCAGATTCGATGCCAACGGGACTGCTTCCTCCGGCCTGAGGCTCTCTGCCGCAAAGGAAGAGATGACAACGGCAGTCAAGCAGTGGGCCATTGATGGCGGTCTGATGGTCAAGCGCCGCGCGGAGATGTGGCCACGTTTCGCCAGTGTCATCGCGGTTGTCCTGGCTGTGTGCGGCTTCATGCGTTGGGGATTCCCAATAACTCTGTGGGGCCTGCCATTTGCGGTGTTCTTTCTGGTAGCCCGGCCGGTATGGGGCAGCGGTGTCGGGACTCGCCGTACGGCAGCCGGGCGTCAACTGTGGTCGGAAGCGGGTGGATTCCGCCGCATGCTGGCGACCGACTCGGCGGAGTCGCGATTCGACTTCTCCGCCCGCAAGGACCTTTTCACCGCATATATCCCGTTCGCGGTTGCGGGCGGTGCTGCGGCGTTGTGGGCGGCGAAGTACCAGGCCGCGACCGGACAGGTACCTCCACAGCCCGGCTGGTATCACTCGTCGTCGGGCACCGGTTGGACCTCATCGTCATCGGGAGGTGCTAGTTTCGACAGCTTCGAGTCCGCGCTGTCGTCGTCCATCGGTGCCTATACGGCCTCGCAGTCATCCTCGTCATCGAGCGGTGGCGGCGGTGGCGGCGGCGGTGGCGGCGGCGGTGGCGGAGGCGGAGGAGGAGGAGGCTCATGGTGACATTTGTGCTGATTCTGGTTTTGGTGATAGCGGTGGCCGTGCTGGTCGGGTTCGTGTTGGGCTACAACAAACTTCGCACGGCAGACGTTTCAGCCGATGAGGCGCTCGGCGGGATCGATGTACAGCTCACCCGGCGCGCTGCGCTGATTCCGAGCTTGGTCAGCACGGTGGGAAGTTTCGCCACCCACGAGAAGGCCGTCCTGGGACACATCGCAGATGCGCAGGCTGCACTGACCTCCGCGACCTCGGGTAAGTCGGTGGCGCAGCGTACGTCGGCTGAGCGGCAGTTCGATACCGCCGTGGGTCAGGTGCTGGCACTGGGACAGAGCTATCCGCAACTCAACTCGTCGAACAACTTCCTGGATCTGCAGCGCAACCTCACCGACACCGAGGACAAACTCGCCTTCGCCCGGCAGTACTACAACGATTCCGCGGCCACCGTAAATCGGTTGCGGACCACCATCCCGTGGATGTTCGTCGCGCCGATCGCGGGGGTTACCGAGCGCGAGTTCTATCAGGTGCCAAAGTAATTGCGAATCGTCTTCGCCGGAACACCGGCACCGGCACTACCGTCCCTGCAGCGATTGATCGACTCGCCGCATCATGACGTCGTCGCCGTCCTCACGCGTCCGGATGCTGCGGCCGGCCGGCGGGGGAAACCAGCACCTTCCCCGTGCGCGCAACTGGCCCTCGACGCCGGCATCCCGATTCTGCGACCGGAGCAGCCGAATTCCGCGGAGTTCATCGCGGAACTGACTGGGATCGCGCCCGATTGCTGCGCGGTGGTCGCCTATGGCGCGCTCCTGAGTGCCCAGATGCTTGCGCTGCCGCCGCACGGCTGGGTCAATCTGCACTTCTCGCTACTGCCGGCCTGGCGTGGCGCCGCACCTGTCCAGGCCGCTATTGCCGCGGGCGACACCGTAACCGGCGCAACCACTTTCAGAATTGAACCCGCGTTGGATTCGGGACCGGTTTACGGTGTGCTGACGCAGACGATCACGCCCACCGACACAGCCGGGGAACTCCTCGACCGGCTGGCCGAATCGGGTGCGATGTTATTGGAGACCACTCTGGACGGTATCGCCGCCGGAACGCTGAATCCGATCGCGCAGCCGACCGACGGGGTGAGTATTGCGCCAAAGATTTCCGTCGAGCAGGCGCGGGTCCGCTGGGACCTGCCCGCACACGTCATCGAGCGTCGCATTCGTTCGGTGACACCCAACCCGGGCGCGTGGACGATGCTGGGGGATATGCGAATCAAACTCGGCCCGGTGACCGTCGAGGAGTCCGGCGTAGCAATGGAGCCCGGCTGCATCGAGGTGGAACGGTCCGTGCTGCGGGTGGGCACCGGATCGGACCCGGTTCTGCTCGGTCGGATCCAGCCCCCGGGTAAGAAGGCAATGGCTGCCGCAGACTGGGCCAGGGGCGCCCGACTTGATCCCGGGGTGCGGGCAACGTGACTACCCATCCGAGTCGCCGGCCGCGCGCCCAACTCGACCCGGCCCGGCGCGCCGCCTTCGATGTGTTGCGCGCGGTATCCGAACGAGATTCCTACGCCAACCTGGCGCTGCCGGCCATCCTGACCGAGCGCGGTATCACCGGACGGGACGCGGCGTTCGCGACCGAACTGACCTACGGCACCTGCCGCACCCGAGGCCTCCTGGATGCCGTCATCGCCTCGGCCGCGGGCCGGCCCATCGACCAGATCGACCCGGTACTGCTGGACCTGCTACGTCTCGGTGCCTATCAACTACTCCGGACCCATGTCGCCCCGCACGCCGCTGTATCCACCACCGTCGAGCAGGCCGGCGTCGAATTCGATTCCGTACGAGCCGGTTTCGTCAACGGAGTGCTGCGAGCTATTTCCAGACGCGATGAGCAATCCTGGGCAGCCGAACTCGCGCCACCGGTCGCCGTTGACCCGATCGGCCATTCCGCATTCGTTCACGCGCATCCGCGCTGGATTGCTCAGTCGTTCGCCGATGCCCTCGGCGCCAACGCCGCCGAACTGGATGCGGCACTGGCGGCAGACGATGCCCGGCCGTCCGTACACCTCGCCGCCCGCCCCGGTGTCCTGAGCGCTGAGGAGTTGGGCGCGGCGGTCGGCGGGGAGGTTGGGCGCTACTCGCCCTACGCGGTGTACCTCGGTAGCGGTGACCCCGCCGGACTTGCCGCCATCCGCGATGGCCAGGCACTGGTTCAGGACGAGGGCAGCCAGCTGGTGGCCCGCGCACTGACCCTGGCTCCACTGATCGGTCCCGACGGCGGTCGCTGGCTCGATCTGTGTTCGGGCCCGGGCGGTAAGACGGCCCTGATCGCCGCGATCGCCGCACCGCAGGGCGCAACCGTCACCGCGATCGAACCCAACCCGCGTCGAGCCGAGATGGTCGAACAAAACACCCGCGGACTGGCGGTCGACGTGCTGCGGGTCGACGGCCGTGATTCGTCGCTGCCGGCCGGCGATTTCGACAGGGTCCTCGTCGACGCGCCCTGCACCGGACTCGGGGCCCTGCGGCGCCGGCCGGAGGCCCGGTGGCGGCGGACCCCCGCCGACGTCGCGGAACTGGCCAAGCTGCAGCGGGAGCTGCTGGCGTCGGCGATCAACCTGACCCGGCCCGGCGGCGTGGTGCTCTACGCGACGTGTTCGCCCCACCTGGTCGAGACCGTCGGCGTGGTCGCCGACGCGCTGCGGCGCTATTCGGTCACCGCCCTAGACGCCCGCCCCCTGTTCGAGCCCGTTGCGGACCTCGGTGTCGGGCCGTACGTGCAACTCTGGCCGCACCGGCACGGTACCGACGCGATGTTCGCCGCCGCGTTGCGAAAAGACACCTAGACCGGGGCCCCCAACACGGCCCCAAGCCTTAGGGTGAGGGCCATGGCAACACCGACTCGGCCCATGATCGCACCGTCGATACTTTCCGCAGACTTCGCCTGGCTGGCCCGCGAGGCTGCGGCGGTCGAGGGTTCGGACTGGCTGCACGTCGACGTGATGGACGCGCACTTCGTTCCCAATCTGACCCTCGGCCTGCCGGTGGTCGAAAGTCTGCTCAAGGCAACCGACATCCCGATGGACTGCCATCTGATGATCACCGACCCGGGGCGCTGGGCACCGGGCTACGCCGAAGCCGGCGCCTACAACGTGACCTTCCACGCCGAGGCCACCGACGATCCCGTGGCAGTGGCCCGCGATATCCGTGCCGCCGGCGCTAAAGCGGGGCTGTCGATCAAGCCCGGCACTCCAGTGGATCCGTACCTGGAGATCCTGCGCGATTTCGACACATTGCTGATCATGAGTGTCGAACCGGGGTTCGGCGGCCAGAGTTTCATGCCTGAGGTGCTGACCAAGGTTGCGGCCGTTCGCCGATTGGTCGACTCCGGTGAGCTAACGATCCTGATTGAGATCGACGGCGGAATCAACGCCGACACCATCGAGGCGGCCGCCGAGGCCGGTGTGGACTGCTTCGTGGCGGGCTCAGCGGTCTACGGTGCCGCCGACCCAGGCGCCGCCGTCGAGGCCCTGCGCCGTCAGGCCGGTCTCGCCTCGCCCCATCTGCACGTATGACCGCGCCCGCACACATTAACGCCGCGATGCACGTGGCGATCGAACAGGCGCAGCGCGTCAAGGGGTCCACTTACCCGAATCCGCCGGTGGGCGCAGTAATCGTGAGTGCAGACGGTGACATCGCGGGCGTCGGCGCCACAGCGCCGCCGGGCGGACCACACGCCGAGGTGATCGCACTGCGGGCCGCAGGGGAGCGTGCAGCCGGTGGAACAGCGGTGGTGACGTTGGAACCGTGCAACCATCACGGGCAGACACCGCCATGCGTCGACGCCTTGGTAGGGGCGGGCGTCGCGGCAGTCGTCTATTCGATCAACGATCCGAACCCGGTCGCCGCCGGTGGTGCAACTCGGTTGCGCGCCGCCGGTGTCGAGGTGACCGGCGGGGTGCGCGCCGAGGAGGTGGCGGCCGGTCCCCTGCGTGAGTGGTTGCACAAACAGCGCACCGGTCTGCCACACGTGACGTGGAAATTCGCCGCCAGTATTGATGGCCGAAGCGCAGCGGCGGACGGGTCATCACAGTGGATTACCGGTGATGCGGCACGTGCCGATGTACATCGTCGCCGGGCTGCCGCGGATGCCATCGTCGTCGGGACCGGAACTGTCTTCGCCGACAACCCCAGCCTGACGGCCCGCCTGCCGAACGGCGGACTTGCCGAACGCCAACCGCTGCGGGTGGTGGTGGGTAAGAGGGAGATTCCGCCGGAATTCAATGTGACGCTGGGAGATTCGCCCACCATGATGTTGCATTCCCATGATCCGCACGAGGTGATTCGAGCCCTATCCGCTCGCACCGATGTAATCGTGGAAGGTGGCCCAACCATCGCGGGTGCGTTCCTCAGGGCCGGTGTCATCGACCGAATCTTGGCTTACGTCGCACCGGTTCTGCTGGGCGGACCCTTCGGCGCGGTGGACGATGTCGGGGTCACCGGCATTGCGAGTGCGCTGCGATGGCGTTATGACGGTGTGGATCGGATCGGGCCAGACCTGCTGATCAGCCTGGTGCCTCCGGATTGACCGACCCGGGGTCAGCTCTCGCGATGTAAAGCCTTGTGCTCGATGAGATCTCGAGACCCGAGGGATCCGAGCAGTTCGCGGAAAGCCTGCACCGTGTAACCAACCACTTCGGCATCGGTTCGGGCTCGCGCGGTTGCCGAACGCGGCAGGGCGAACAGCGGTCCCATCTCGCCGAAGTAGTCGCCCGAACCGGCAACCTTGAGCACCGCCTCGCCACCACCGGCCAATTCGCGCACCAGCTCGATTTCACCCGTGGACACCAGGTAGATCGAGTCGCCCATGGTGCCCTGCTCGAAGAGCATTTCGCCGGCGGACAGGTTTACGGTCTCCGGCTCGTGGTCGGTGGCATCCAGATGCGGCACCAGCTCCACCACGCTGTCGGCCAGTGGCAGCATTCTGGTGTCGTGGGTGGCCACCACCACCACCCGTTCGCCGGAGGCGAGTTCGCGGATCAGCGTCAATACTTCCTCGACCTGGATGTAGTCCAGGTGCGCGGTGGGCTCGTCAGCGATCAGCAACGGCGGGTCCAGTGCGATGGCCCGAGCCACAGCGACGCGCTGCTGCTGTCCGCCGCTGAGGTCACCGGGCCGATAGGACATCCGGTGCGCCAGGCCGACGCGATCCAGCAGTTCCTCGGCTCTCTGGTGGGCCTTGCGTTTTGGCATCCGGGCTGCCCGTAGCGGCACCAGCACGTTCTCTATGGCGGTCAGGCTGGGAACGAGGTTGAAGGCCTGGAACACGATGCCGACCGTGTTTCGGCGGTACTCCGACAACTCTCGGGCGTCGAGGGCGGTCACGTCGGCATCGCCGAACTCTATCCGCCCGGCGGTGGGCTTGAGAATGCCGCCCAGGCAGGACAACAGCGTCGTTTTGCCGCATCCGCTGGGCCCCAACAGAATTGCCAGCGATCCTGCTGGGACGTCCAGGCTCAAGTGGTTGATCGGACGAACCGATTCCTGACCGCTGGCGTACTCCACCACAAGGTCTTTGATGCGTAGGTCTGCCATCGGTTCAGGGTCCTCCGAATGCTCGTGCGGGGTCCACCGTCACTGCGCGGCGCAACCCGGCGACGCTGGCCAGCACACCGATGGTTACCGCGACGACGGGTAGTAGCAGGAACGCGATCCTCGGGATGTCCACCCGCATCGGGAACAATGGTCCCAGTAGCACTGACAGCACACCGCCCAGCAGTGCCGCCAGGACCGCGACAATGACGGCCTGCATGGCCAGCCCGGCCAGGATGGAACGGGTAGGAACGCCGACCGCTTTGAATACCGCGAAATCCCGGGTGCGTTCCATCGCTGACATGTAGATCATCGACCCGACAATCGAGGCGGCGACCAACCAGAGCAGTCCGGCCATCAGGGTCATCGCCTGCCGCGCGCCACTGAGAGCCCGTAACAGGTCGTCTACCGCTCCGGCACGGTCGATGATGCGAAATCCGTCCGGCGCTGCGGAAGGCATGCCCTGCAGTCCGACCGAGGTGATGAGCGACTGGCCGGAGAACAACAGTTTCTGTGCGCCGGTAATGGTGAGGAATACGTTGGGCTGGCCGGCCAGTGCAGTTGAATCGTCTGCGAGTCCGACAATTCGCAGTGGAAGGGAACCGATTTCGACGGTATCGCCGATCGCCCTGCCCATCGTCGTCGATACCGCGACCTCATCCGGAGCCGACGGCGGACGTCCGTCGACCATCACGGGGATGCCGGGTCCATGCTCTGGTGCGCCGAACACGTTGACGCTTCGCGCCGAATCGCCCTCGGGCATCGTCGCGCTTCCGTACACCAGTGGCACCGACGCGCGAACGCCGGGCAGTTGCATCTTGGTAGGGGGGAAGGCCGACGAGCCCAGGAATGGTCCGGTTGCGCCGGACTTGACCAGGAATGCGTCCAACTGCAGGGCGTCGACGGTCCGGGTTGCCTCCACCCGGAAGCCGTTAGCGAGGCCAGTGAGAACCAGTGTCATCGCGAAGACCAAGCCGGTGCCGACGATGGCAATCGCGAATCGGCGTTTGTGCCATTGTAAATCGCGCAGAGCAGCGATCAGCATGTCGTCACCCGCATGGGGGCGAGGGTACCCACCGCAGGCTGATCGGGTGTGGGCTCAACGCGATTAGCCCGGTAATCCGGCACCACTGCTCGACGCTGCGGTCACATCTGATCCATCGTCGGCACGACTTTGGCGGCCCCCGATGAACAACGCGAACACGGCCCCGGCCAAGCAGACGATGGTGGTGATGAAGAAGATCGAGCCGTACTGCATGGCGAACGCGGTGCGGTAGCGGACAGCCTCGCCGGCGATCTTGGCGGCCAGTGTGTCCGCCGGTGTGCTGGGGAGGGTGGCCAGAATCTGGTTGAAACGGTACAGACCCCAGGCGCTCAGCGCCGCGACGCCGATCAGCATGCCCGTCATCCGCGCCACCACCACCAGTGAGGAGGCGATCCCGTGCTGGGCTGACGGCACGACTCGCAGCGCGGCCGAGGTGAGCGGACCGATCACCAGGCCCAGCCCGAAACCGGCCAGCGCCAGGTCGGTGCCGAATACAGGCAGGCGTACCACGCCGAGGTCGTGGTGGGCGGACAGTACGTCGACGCCCCACTGCGACACCAGCCAGTAGGCGAACGCCGCGATCACCATGCCCACGACAGCCACCACCCGGTCACCGATCCGGGTGGCGACCCAGCCGCCGATCAAAGCGCCGATGGGTAGTGCGGCCAGGAAGTGCAGCAGCAGGAAGGCAGCCCCGTTCTGATCCCTGCCCAGTACGCCCTGGCCGAACAGTTCGACGTTGACGAGAGTGACCATCAGTGCGGCACCGGCACACATCGAGGTGGTCAGGGCCGACAGGAACGGGCCGAACTTCACCCCTCGCGGTTCGATGAGGCGGGTGGTGGCGAATCGCTCCCACACCGCGAACGCGATCGCGGCCACTACCGCTCCGCCCACCAGTGGCAGGCCGTAAGCCGGAAGGATCTGCTTGCCGTCAGGATTGGGGTTGTACAGGCCCCACACCGCCAGGCCGAGTGCGATGGCGAGTAAGACGCCGCCCACGACGTCGACGCGCTCGGGTTCGCGGCTACGTTCGTGACCGGGAAGGCTGACGTGGATCAGCCCCATCGCGATCAGCGTGAGTGGCACATTGATCCAGAACACGTCGCGCCAGGTGTTGAGTAGCCACACCACACCGATGCCGTACAGCGGGCCGAGCACGCTGCCGAGTTCTTGCGCAGCGCCGATTCCGCCCAGCACCGCCGCGCGGCTTCGGGCGGCCCACAGGTCCGCGGCCAGCGCGAGCGTCACCGGCAGTAGCGCACCGCTGGCGATGCCCTGGATGAGCCGGCCGATCACCAGCGTGGTGAGGTCGTTCGATAGCGCGGTCACCACCGAGCCGACGGCGAACGTGATCAGGCTCAGTTGCAGCACCAGTTTGCGGCCGAACCGGTCAGACAGCCGGCCCAGTAGCGGCATCGCGGCGATATAGCCCAGCAGGTACCAGGTGATAATCGGCGTGACCTGCTGAATCTTATTGATCGGGATGCCGATCGACCGCATGATGTCGACCATGATCGTGACGACGACGTAGGTGTCGAGCGCCCCGAGCAGGACGGCGAGACTGCCGGCGCCGATCGCGATCCGACGACCACGGCCGACGTCCGTGGTCCGATCCGCGGTGGCGGTGAGTTCCTGCGGCATCACACCGCAGGCTTGGTGACGGTGACCGGCTTATCCCATTCGGACAGGGTCAACTGCACGCTGTTGCCTTCGCTCTGGTCCACCTGGGCCTGGACCAATTGGTTTGGTGCGTCCTTCTCGATCCACGCGGTGGCCGGGATCGGCCCACTGGCCTTCAATTGCGGGATCAGTTTGTTCACCGCGGCGGCCGCGACAGTGCCGGTGATCTTGACGGTCGCCACGCCGCCTATGGTCTCAAAGCCCTGCGCCTTGGCGTCGGTGATATTGGCGAGCATATTGGCCAGCCCGGTATCGGGGTTCAGGATTACCGACGGGTCGTAGATCTCAACGGCTGGGCCCATATCGAGCCAGCTGTTCGGAGTCAGCGCCGCGTAGAGCGTGCCGTCCAGCACCACCAATTGGATATCAACATCCGAGCCACCCATCGTGATGGTCGAACTGCCCTTGATGGCGACGGCCGGCACATTGGTCAGGTCGCCGGCCAATTTCTTGATCGGCAGGCCGTCAATCTTGCCGTTGACGACGATTTCGAGGTGGGCACTCTGGAGTGCTTTCGTTGCGGAGATGGACTGCTGCAGCAGTCCGGCAGCGTCCGGCAACGGTTCGGATGACTTCTTCGAGCAGCCCGAAATGAGCAGGGCGGCGGCGAGCAGGGTGGCCAGGGCGGCAAAGATTCGGCGGGTCGTCGACATAGGGGCATCGTAGTGGGTGGAGCGAGCAGTGCCGTGGCGGCGAGGCCGAGTAATCGCCGGATCCGAGGTCATGGCTAGATTGGTGCGGTGTTCACCGGAATCATCGAAGAACTCGGCGAGATCGTCGCCACTGACGATCTCGGCGATTCGGCACGTCTGATCATTCGCGGCCCGGTGGTGACCGGCGATGCCCGCCATGGCGACTCCATCGCCGTCAACGGCGTCTGTCTGACCGTGGTCGACGTGCTCCCGGACGGACGATTCAGCGCCGACGTCATGGCAGAGACCCTGAACCGCTCCAGCCTGGCCGCACTCGCAGTGGGCAGCCAGGTCAATCTGGAACGGGCCGCTGCAGTGAACAGCCGGCTTGGTGGTCATATCGTTCAGGGCCATGTCGACGGCACCGGCGCGGTGATCTCGCGTTCTCCGTCGGAGCACTGGGAGGTGGTGCGAATCGCATTGCCGCGGGAGATCTCTCGATACGTGGTGGAAAAAGGCTCAATCACGGTCGACGGTATTTCGCTGACGGTGTCTGCGCTGGGTACCGATGAGCCTCTCGGGCGAAGAGCAGAAGGTACCGATGAGCCTCTCGGGCGAAGAGCAGACGGTACCGATGAGCCTCTCGGGCGAGGCGAATGGTTCGAGGTCTCCCTGATCCCCACCACATTGGCGCTGACCACTCTCGGCAGCGCCGCCGTCGGCACGCCGGTCAACCTCGAGGTAGATGTGATCGCGAAATACGTTGAGCGGTTGATGGTGCAAAAAGACGCTCGGAGTGACTAGCTCATGGTGACGAGTAGAAACATGGGTCACTGAACGAAACGCTCCGGTCGACGCCCCGTCGTCGGCCGCGTCCCGATCCCGTCCAGCGACTCTGCGCTCGAGGCCAAACCGATCAGCGCCTCGCCAAATTCGCGCGCCTGGGCCGGCGTCAGGTCGACCACGATGGGCATTTCCCTGCCGCCGACAACCGCGCCGCCGGGTACCCGAACCGCGACACCGCTGACGGTTGACCCGTCGCTGTGCTGCACTCCGGTCAATAGAGCCGCGAGTTCGCCGACCGTCACCGGGTCGGCGCCGTACACGCGGTCGTGGAACTGTGCATCCCACTCGCCGACCCATGTGGTGCCGGCCGGTGGTGCAGTGGTTGGGTTCGTGCCGGTTCGGTTGGTTCCGGTGGCCATGGCTCAAAATCCTCCCGGTCAGCTCACACATATTTGGCCCTGTGGAGGCAGGACTCCACCCGTGAAAAGGCACGATACGCATTGGGCGAGCGTCGGTCATGACCGGCTATTTTTGGTGGTTCATACTGATTCCAGCAGTATTACTGGGAATTCCAACGAAGTTATTCGGGTAATCGGATACACAGGCAGGCGGCAACGATGACGAGATTGGACACCGTCGAACGGGCGGTTGCCGACATCGCAGCCGGGAAGGCCGTTGTCGTCATTGATGACGAGGATCGCGAAAATGAGGGCGATCTGATCTTCGCCGCCGAAAAGGCCACACCCGAACTGGTCGCGTTCATGGTCCGTTACACGTCGGGCTATCTGTGCGTTCCACTCGATAGCGATATCTGCGACCGGTTGGGCCTGCTGCCGATGTACGCGCTCAACCAGGACAAGCATGGCACCGCCTACACCGTCACTGTTGATGCCAGACACGGTGTGGGGACCGGCATTTCGGCCTCAGATCGCGCGACCACGATGCGATTGCTGGCTGACCCGTCAAGCGTCTCCGAAGACTTCACCAGGCCCGGCCATGTGGTGCCGCTGCGCGCAAAGGACGGTGGTGTGCTGCGCCGCCCCGGTCACACCGAGGCGGCCGTCGACCTGGCCCGGATGGCGGGCCTGCAGCCGGCCGGGGCAATCTGCGAGATCGTCAGCCAAAAGGATGAGGGCGCCATGGCTCAGACCGATGAGCTGCGGATCTTCGCCGACGAGCACGGACTCGCCTTGATCTCCATCGCCGACCTCATTGAGTGGCGACGCAAACACGAGAAGCATGTCGAGAGGGTGGCCGAGGCGCGCATCCCAACCCGGCACGGCGAGTTCCGCGCGGTTGGCTACCGGAACATCTACGACCAGGTCGAGCACGTCGCGCTGGTGCGTGGCGATATTGCCGGCCCCGAGAACGACGGTCACGATGTGCTGGTTCGGGTGCACTCGGAATGTCTCACCGGTGATGTGTTCGGTTCGCAACGGTGCGACTGCGGTCCTCAACTGGACGCTGCCCTGGAGATGGTGGCGACGGAAGAGCGTGGCGTGGTGCTCTACATGCGCGGCCACGAAGGCCGCGGCATCGGTCTGATGCACAAGTTGCAGGCCTATCAGCTTCAGGACGCCGGAGCCGACACCGTCGACGCGAACCTCGAACTCGGATTGCCCGCCGATGCTCGCGATTATGGGATAGGTGCACAGATCCTGGTCGATCTGGGCGTGCGGTCCATGCGCCTGCTGACCAACAATCCTGCAAAACGCGTGGGCCTGGACGGTTACGGCCTCAACATCATCGAACGGGTGGCTCTACCGGTGCGGGCCAATGCCGAGAACATCCGCTACCTCAAGACCAAGCGCGACCGGATGGGCCATGAATTGGCAGGCCTGGAGGATTACGACGAAGGCGCACTCCAGTGAGCGGTGGCGTCGGGGTGCCGGCGGTTCCCGATATGGATGCCTCCGACGTGCAACTTGCCATTGTCGCGAGTACCTGGCACGCCGGAATCTGTAACGCACTGCTCGATGGTGCTCGAAAAGTGGCCGCGGATTGCGGTGTGGTCCATCCGACCGTAGTGCGCGTACACGGCGCGATCGAGATTCCGGTCGTTGCGCAGGAGCTAGCCCGAAACCATGATGCCGTGGTGGCCCTGGGAGTCGTGATCCGAGGCGCGACACCACATTTCGACTACGTCTGCGATGCGGTGACCCAAGGGCTGACCAGAGTTTCATTGGATTCAGCCACCCCGGTGGCCAACGGGGTGCTGACCACCGACAACGAGCAGCAGGCACTTGACCGGGCCGGGCTACCGGACTCAGCCGAGGATAAGGGTGCCCAGGCCACCGCGGCCGCACTGTCCACCGCGTTGACTCTGCGACACCTGCGTAGGGCATGACCGAAGCCTGCGTTCCCGGCGGCTGGGACGCCGAATTCAGGCCGCGAACGACTGCTCGGTACGCTTATGGCACCGCGGCACTGATCATGGCGGCCGGACTCACGGTGGCGGTCTTGCTCAAGGACAGGTCTACCGGACCGGTCCTGCGGACTGCTGATCAATTCGCGATGGCGGGATTGGCGGCCGTGCTGGCCGGTGTGGTTTTGTTGTTAATCCGGCCCCGATTGAGAGTGGGCGCGCCGGGTTTGGCGGTCCGAAATGTGCTGGGCTATCGGCTGATTCCGTGGGACGAGGTGGTCGACGTGTCGTTTCCGCCCGGCAAGCGTTGGGCCCGGGTCGACTTGCCGTTCAACGAGTATGTCCCGGTTTTGGCTATTCAGTCGTTCGACCGGGAGCGTGCAGTCAAAGCCATGGACACCGTCCGAGAGTTAATGGACCGCTATCGGTAGTGCAGCACCCCCGGCGGTCCGGCGCCGGTACTAGCCTGAACAGCGTGGCCGATCCCGCGACGTACCGCCCGGCGCCGGGGTCAATCCCCGTCGAGCCCGGCGTCTACCGCTTCCGGGATGCCCGCGGCAGGGTCATATACGTCGGTAAGGCCAAGAGCCTTCGAGGCCGGCTGTCGTCTTACTTCGCTGATGTCGCCGGCCTGCATCCCCGCACCCGCCAGATGGTGACCACTGCGGCGAAGGTGGAGTGGACGGTGGTCGGCACCGAGGTCGAGGCACTGCAACTCGAGTACAACTGGATCAAGGAGTTCGATCCGCAGTTCAATGTCCGCTACCGCGACGACAAGTCCTATCCGGTACTGGCGGTGACTCTTAATGAGGAGTTCCCGCGGCTGATGATCTATCGCGGCCCGCGGCGCAAAGGTGTGCGCTACTTCGGCCCGTATTCGCACGCCTGGGCGATCCGGGAGACTCTTGATCTGCTGACCCGGGTCTTCCCCGCTCGTACCTGTTCGGGTGGAGTATTCAAGCGGCACAGGCAAATCGAGCGTCCATGTCTGCTCGGATATATCGATAAATGCTCGGCGCCCTGTATCGGA
>Ga0114962_10000682_pt1 | contig 29705 bp, 6 predicted proteins | sample C_130820_MF_Meta_FD_87017 | JGI IMG/M metagenome (GOLD analysis project Ga0114962, IMG submission 87017) | Freshwater microbial communities from Lake Croche, Canada to study carbon cycling - C_130820_MF_MetaG | ecosystem: Environmental > Aquatic > Freshwater > Lake | place: Lake Croche, Canada...
ATGGATAGAATCTAAACAAAATGGTGGTTTAATACAATATCAAAGCGGAACATCTAATGTAACTCCTTCTTATTATTCAGAACCTGAAACAGGTTTAGCTGTTCAATTGGGTGAAAAAGGAGTACCAGGATTATATAGAAATAATCAAAATATATTTAATGTTTATTCTAATCCTAATGATTACACAGCAACAGGTAAGAATGCCTCTTTCAGAGGAAATGATTATCAAAATCAAGCAACCTCTTTAAGTAATATAGTTAAATCTATGAGAGGAGCAGGTATTGATTTTAATGATGTTAAAACAGGAGCAGATTTTCAAAATAAAATGTATGGTTGGAGATTACAAAATGATCCTAATAGTTTAGTAGATTTATTTCACGATACAGGTGCAACAAATAATATGTTAAAAGATCCAGCACTAAGAAGTAAATTAGAGCAATTAGGAGTAGTAACAGGTAATGTATCAGGTAGACCTAATTATACTTTAGATTTTTCTAAAATACAAGGTGATCCTGAAAAATTAAAACAATCATTATCACTTATTCAACCTCATTTTCCAGATAATTATGTAGGATATAGAAGTTTAGGGGCAAAACCTACTACTGTTATTGCTACTGCACCTGTAGCACCAAATAACCCTACAGTAAATGTACCATCTGTAAATAACAATCAGTCAGACTATAATAAAACTGAAGTGCCAAATTTAAATATTAAAAATGTACCACCGCCTCAAAAATTAGTAAGACCACGTAATCATAATTTTGATATTTATATGGGAAATGAGTTAGCTTATCAAGATGTACCACTAGCTTATACTCCTCCTGAAGTACAACCTTGGATGATAGCAGCACATGAATCAGATCAACCTATGAAAAATCAAGCTGCTCAACAATTAGCAAGTTATGTTAATTTAGGTTCTAAATTAGGTAATCCAATGACTTCACAGTTATCTTCTGCTAATTTTACTAATAACACTAATGATGGTTTGCATAGAGTAGGTGTATTTAATGCTAATTCTAAAAGAGATACTTATAATAAAAATATGAACATTAATGCAGAATTAGTAAATAATTTCAATCAAAAAATGGCTGGCACTAATTTATTTGATAAACAATCTATATATGACAAAGGTTTATTACAACAAGGTAATAGAAATCAATATAGAAATATAGAAGATAAAAATGCTGAAAATGAATTTAATGCTAAATTACAATTACAAGCTGCAATGGTAAATTCAGGTATGTTAGATCCTAATAATAGAACACCTATTGATGTTGCAAATGGTTTTAACATTGATCCTAATTATCAACCTTGGAATACTAGAGCAGCTATTAATTCTAAAAGTAGTAATTTATCAGAAATCAAAAAACAAGTAGAAGCTTTAAATTTACCTACAGATGACTCCCATAGTTTAATAGCTAAAATTTATGCAAATATGTTTTCAAAATCAAACGGATAATATAATTATTTTTACTTAACTTTGCAACATGCCTACAGCAAATAATTTAAACGAAATACCTACTGAATATTTATCAGAGAATTACATGCCTGAAGCACAACTTGCTTTGGCTTATGCAGGACAAGAACTTCAGAATACTGCTATGATAAAATCAAGGTATGAAGATTTACTGGGTTTAGATTTAACTACAAATAAATCTAAAGAAACATTATCTACCTATATGAAAGGAGCAGAAGAACAACTCCAAAAAATAGCAGGTACTAATATGTTATCTTATGGGAATGCTTCACATGCATTAGATATATTTAAACCATTAACTGATTCTAATGGAGAATACGGATATATAATGGGGGATCATGCTTATACTCAAAAAACTAAAAGTGTTTTAAGTCAAATAGAACAGTCTAAATCAAAAGATAAAGGAGAAGAATATAATCCTGCATTAGAAAAAATAGTAAATAGTCAAATGATGTTATTTAATAAATTAAATGACCCTAAGAATTGGAAATCTTTTTATTATAATTCTGAGAACTATTCTCCTGGCTATGATTCTGGAACTAAAAAAGAAGTAGCAGATTTAACAGATAGATTTATTAAAATGATAGGTGATGGTGTGGAAATGGATAAACCATTAGGAGAAGGACATACAGAAATATTTAAAGATAAATCAATCTATGCGGATAAATTTAGAGATTATTTAGATGCTAATTTATCAGATAGAGCTAAAGAACAAATTAAATTAAATAAAAAAGCAGAATATTGGCAAAACTTATCAGCTTATGCTTCAATTGATAACCCAGAAAATAAATTAAAAGTTTATAATAGTTTAAAAGATCAATATATAAGAGCTTACCAAGATGATATTAATGCAAGATTAAGTAATGCTGAAGAAATTTCAAATAAACTTGAAATATATAAAAAAGCAGCAGATGGAAATGATAAAAGTTTTCTTAAAAGTATTAACGAACAATCTGAATTAATAAAAAATAAAATAGAGATATTAAAAAATAAAAAGATAACAGAAGAAGATGTCAAACCTTTATTAGATATTAATAATTGGGCTAATGGTCAAGATGCTTATGCAAATTATTTTGCAGATAAAGAACTAACAAAAATTGCTAATGCAACAGCAACTACTTCTGGTGTTCATAAATATGAAACTGATCAGTCTTATTGGAATTTACAAAATTTAAATTTAGGGTGGGCAAGATTTAATGAAGAAAAGGATTATCATAAAAAAGAGTTAGCATTAAAAGGTTTAGAATTAGATTATAAATTTAAAGAATTAAATACACCTCAAAATATTGTAACAACTTATGACAATGCTTCAGGTAATACTATAAGTAGTCCAGAAGATGCAGGTAAACAAAAGTTAAATAATGATTTTCAAGGAGTTGCAACAAGTAATGCTACTTTTGCAGGATTAAAATCCTTAACTGGAATACCATTTCAATTTAAAAATGAAGATTTAAATAAATTATCAGAAATGACTTTTCAACAAGCATTAGATGCTAACATAGGAGGGTTAAGATCTGATAATGACATATTAAATAATTTATTAAAAGTTACTAATGTATTTAAAAATGGAAAAATAAGTAAGATAAATCCTAATACTGATAATGCTACTCAAGTTTTAACTTGGTTAAAAACAGCAGCAATGGATGATAGATATAAAAATATGCTAACTAAAACATATAATAGTAGTATAGATTCTGATAAAAGGATTAATTTTAATGCTGCAAAAACAGCAATGGATATAGAAAATTCAAAAGCAAAAACTATTCAAGCAAATTTACAAACAGCATTAAATAATGCTACCAATGGCGTATTAGCAGCAGGGAAACCTTTTTCTTTTTATACATTTAATTTAAATGATCCTGCAAGTATTGAAAACTCTTTAACAGATTTTGCTAAATCTGCTGGTGTCAATAGTAAAGATTTAATTAATAAATTTTATAACAACTATGATAAATTATCTTCCTCTAAAGTTTTATTAAAAGGGCAAACTCAGTGGGATTTTAAAACAGCTTCTGATAAAAAAGGTAACAGATTTTATCAAAATAATATATTAAATTTAATAAATGGTTCACCGAATAAAGATGCTCTTTCAGATTTTATCAGAGATTTTTCTGAAGATGTAAATGGTAAAGGTATAAATGAACAAGGATTTGGTGTACATTTTAATTCTAATATATCAAAACCAAAAGAATTTATTGAAGCTTTTAACAATTTAGCAGGTAAAGATAACCCTTATGGTTTTACCCCTATCCCTATAGAAAAAGGAAATGTAGATGCCTCTCAAGCTTTAAATCAATTAAATAGTTTTTTTAATACTCATAAAATACCTTCATCTAATATAGATACTAAACAATTTGAAATAGATCCTAATCAAGAAGCTATACAAAAAGGTATTAGACTAACAGGTATAAATCTTAAATCTAAAGATTTAAAAGATATATATGGCTTAACAAATCAGCAAGATATAAAAATTTCATTTTATAATGCTAATAAAGCATTAGATGCACAAAATTTAGATATTATAATTGATGGTGGATATGTAATACCAAAAATTAATAATGATGGTATGATTATAAGAAATCAAGATGGTACAGTTGTTACAGAATATAAATCAGGTGCATCAATAAAAAAAGATGCTTTAGAAAAAGCTATTGTGTCTTATCCTGGAGCAACTGTAGAACAATTACAAAGAGAAATAAACCAATCTTTAACTAAAGATGTGTCTAGTCAATTAACAAATCTAAGTATATTAGCTTATGGTAATTTAGATTTAATTCATTATTTAAACACTTCAGGTAAATCAGTTCAAAAACTTACTAGTAATATTAAAAATAAATTTATTAATACAAAATAACCAAATGGATAATAATTTTGAAAATCCTGCTGATAGTACCCAATATGCAGAAATGGGTAAAGCAATAAAAAAGGAAACCCCATCAAATTCAAGCAATGATGCCTCTGATATTATTTTAAGTGGTATTGCATCAAAAAAACCATTAATGCCTTCAATAGATTTAAATGATTATCGAAGATATACATCTTCTGATGCATTTTCTAAATTAGGTATTAACCCTAATATCTCTCAGGAAGAAATGGAGAAAAGATATGATGCTGCTCAATCTTATGGTGAAGCAGTAGGAAATGCTTTTGGTAAATTTTGGAACAAGACATCAAATTCTTTTTCAGACTTTTTTAGAGCAGATTTAGATACAGTAACTAATTTACCTTCCAATATTAAAGATACAATTAATTTATTTAAAGGGGATAAATTAACTAATTCATCTTTAATGGATCATATGTATCAAGAAATGAAAGATGAAGAAAAATATGATATTTATCATCCTAATTTTGATTCTAGAGACAATGAAAATAAAAATTCATTATTACAATGGATACCAGGTTTTAAAGGATCTGGTGATAATTATGAACAATTTTTACCATCATTGGGTTATACTGTAGGTATGGCAGGAGCAGCAGCAATCCAAGAAGGATTAGTTACTTTAGCTACAGGTGGTTTAGGGGATGCAGCAGAAGCTGAATATTCGGCTTATAAAGGGAAAAAGATTTATGATTTATTAAATACTTTCAAAGCTAATAATATTAAAAATGCTTGGACAGCATTAAATACTTTTAATGAAGGTAATAAACTTGTTAAAGGTTTAAAAATTGGTTTAGAGGGTTTAAATATGTATTCTGCTTTTAAATCAGAAGCTGCTATGGAAGCAGCTAATACAGGTGCACAAACATTTGATGCAATAAATAAAGAATACATAGAAAAAAATGGATATGCTTTAGCAGGGAAAGAAAAAGAAGAAGCACAACAACAAGCTTTAAGAGCAGCTAATACGGATTATTTATTAAATGCACCTATATTACTAACTTCTAATTTTATACAATTCTCCAAATTGTTTATGCCAGTAGGGGCAAGAGTATTAGAAGATTTATCTAAAGATGCTTTTACAGGTTATAATTTAACAGGTAAATTGGGAACAGCAGTTTTTGAAAAAGAAGCAAGTATTGCTGCAAAATTAACTGAAGCTACTACTATCCCATCTAAATTAAAACTAGGGTTACAAGTAGGTTTAAATCTTATAAAACATAACAAAGGAACTTTAGCTGAAGGTATGGAAGAATCTTTACAAAGATTTGCATCTGACTACTCTCAAGATTATTTTACAAAACAATTCAAAGATAAAAAAGACTGGAATGTAGAATCTATGGCTAAATCTATTGGATATAGTTTAGCAGATATAACATCTAAAGCAGGATTACAAGAATTTATAGGTGGTGCTGTTTTAGGATCTTTAACTCACTTAGTAGGTAAAGTAGCAGATAAAACAGGAGTATCTGATAAATGGGCAACATTAACAGGAGGAGAAACAGCTAGTCAAAAAGAACAAAGAAATGAAATTTTCAGAGGCAATGTTTTAGATTTAGTTAATAATTCTTCTATAGATTTTGCTTTAAAAGATGAGGGATTTGCTAATTTAGTAAAAGAATCTTTAAATTCTAAAGAACTTATTGATTATAATAAAAAACAAGATTTATTTAATGCAGCCAATGCCAAATATTTAGGTTTATATAATATGGTTTGGAATGCTGTAAATTCAGGTAAAACTGATTTTATTATTTCTCAACTAAAAGATCTTTCTAATTCTACAGATAAAACAGAACTAGCTAATAAATTAGGAATTAATCCAGAGGATATTAATCATGAAAACTTACAATCTTTAGTTGGAAGTATTGTGGATAAAATTCAAAGTACAGAAAAAAACTTTAAAACTGTTCAAAAAGAATATTCAAAATTAGGTATAGAAAAAGAATTAGTTAGAAATCATAATGAATCAGTTAAAGAATTATTTCAAAAAGTTAGAAACATATCAGATAAATATATTTTAGATATTGGTCCAGATTTAAACCTAGAACCACATTGGGATAAGCTATCTAAAGAAGATAAAAAAGATTTAACAAAAGTTGCTTCTGAAGTAGAAGATAATAAAATTAAAATTTATGCTTACAGAGAAGCTGTAAAAGTAGCATCAATTAATTTTCAATCTTTAGAAGATACTAGTAAAAGATCTTCAGTTTTATTAAATGAATTAAATAATAATAAAGAAGGTTTAAATTATACAGAATCTTTACAATTATTAGAAAAAAAGAATTTAAGAGAATTAAGAAGAAAAGCAAAAACTTCTCTTGAACTAGCAACAGAACCCTCAGACAAAAAAATCTATCAAAAACAATTAGATGCTATAGAAAAAGCTGATAAAGCTACTAATCATGAAGAAATGGCAGATGCTATACATGAATATGCAAAAGCTTCTACAGATATAATTAATGATTATTTGCATATAGGTAATTACGAAATTAAATCTAATTATAAAAATAAATTAATAGACATATCAAAATTACAAAAAGAACAAAGGGCTAATTTAGATATTTATAATTTCTTAGCAACCGCTAATAATTTTAAAGAATATAGAGAACATACTTATAGTTTATTCCAAGATTTCTTTAATAAAGTAAGAGATTGGAAAGAACAATTAAATAAACAAGAAATAGCTCAACCTGAAGAAACTACTGTTACTCCAGAACCTGTTTTTAATAAACAAACAAATGTTGAATTAACCTCTAATCAACAAGAACAGTTTAATAAACTTATAGAAAAGTTTCCTAATTTAGATATTAATATATCTAGAGATGAAAATGGTAAGCATGAACTAGAAATAAATTATAAATCAGATTTATTTGGTAAATTACCAGAGGATAAAGTAACAGAAATAAAAGAAGTATTTAAAGAATTTTTAAATGACTTAGATCAAAATTATATTAAAGAATTAAAAAAAGCAGAAGATACTAATTTATTAAAGATTATTATAGATAAATATAATAATATATTAGATAATATAGACCCTTCAAAAATTACATTTGATGATATTGCAAAATTGTGGGATGATTTTATTAAGGAAGGGGAAGGAAAATCAGCACCAACTTTAAAAACTGAAACAAGAGACTTAAATAATAAATTTGAAAGAATTTTACAAAATTTTGTAAATACTTATAACGTAGAGGATGAAGATTTTATACCTGAATCTCAGGTTATGAATGATTTAACACCAGAAGATAAAAAAATAGTACATGATATTGTTAATAAAAGTGCTCCTTTTAAAACAATGTTAAAAACATCTTCTTCCGAATCTGTAGATATACCTAATACAAATTTAGAGAAGTTAAAAGAAAACCCCTATGATAATTTTATAAGAGAATTTAAAGATTTTCTACCTACTATTCAAAGTAGTTTTTGGTCTGTAGATATACCAGAAGAAGAAGCAGAATTTAGATTAGTAATAAGAAAAGATTCAAAAGAATTACAAGAAAAATACCAAACTTCAAATTCTTCTATATTAGGAGAAGTTATTGTAGTACAAACAAAAGATAATGGTATTTGGAAAGATGCTTATTTTGATAAAACTAATTTTACACATTCTTTAACTAAAACAGATAATAATTATTTAGTTGTATTTTCTTTTACTAAGCCTAAAACAGGTGGATTTAATACTCAACAAGCTATTGATATTAGAGTAAATAAAGAAGTGGATTTATTACGTTCAGATGTTTTTAGCTCTGTAGAACAAAAAAAAGCTGTATTAATTCAAAGAGCAAATGAATTTTTCTTAAATGAACAAGATAAGATAAAACAATTAAGACAGTTAGCTCAATCAGAAGATCAACCTGTATTATTAACTGATATTAGTAATGGTATTTTATTAAATTCTTCTAAAAAAACAACTGCCTCTGAAATAGTTAAAATGGAAATGAATCCTGTTATAACTATTGCTGCTCAAAAAAATACAACAACAACTATATTAGGAAACAAATATGTATTAAATGGATCTGCCCATGTAAAGGTAGGAGATAACTATATACAATTATTACCAAAAGAACTTTCACCTGAAATCATCAAAGAAATAGATGATTTAATGGAACATACTTATGAACATACATTAGGAGAAGAAATTTCTGATGAAATAACAAATGTAATAAAATACCTATCAACTTTAGTTTATACAAAACCAGGATTAAGACAATTTATATTTAATGCTAATTCTAAAAAAATAGAATTACAAAAATCAGTTTCTCAGGAAGTTAATGGTCAAATATTAGATTTGTTTACAACTTATAATAAAGTATCAGATTTTATTAAAGATGAACCATTAATATTAAATATTTCTAAAAATAGACTTAATTTAAATTATACATATACAATACAAGATAATAAATTAAAATATTCTGAACCAACACAAGAAGAATACGTTAAATTTATTTTAGATAATTCAGATGTAAGAGGTGATTTTAAAACTAAAAATGGCATTCCTTCAGAAATTAAAGTAAGCAAATATTTAAACTTTACCCAAGCCATAGAATCAACACCTAACACTTCTGTAACTAACAACTCTGTTAGTTCTGATGATTTACAAGCTAAAAAAGCTGATATAGAAAGAAGAAAAAATGAAGAGTTAGCATTAATACCAATTACTGCAAACAAACAAGAATTATCTACATTTGTATCTGGGTTTAAATCAACATTTGATAAGTTTTCTGATAAAATGGGTTTTGATAAAAAAGATAAAACCAGTAGAGGAAAAATTAATGAAGTATTTAGAAAATATGGATATGGTACATCTGATGAAATAAATGAAGTTGAAGCAAATAAAGTTTATAAGGATTATGTTAAAAAAATACATCCTGATAAATATCAAGATGAAAATTTAAAAAACATAGCTAATGAGTTTATTACACAATTAAATCAAGCTAAAGATGAAAGTAATGTAACAGCTTTACATAATATCTATAGATTATTTATAGAAGCTAAATATGATGCAGAACTAAAAGCTTTAGAAGGTGGTAAACCTGCTGAGACTTCTACAGATATAAAAAGAAGAAGACAAGAAGAGTTAGATAATTTAGGACAGAAACAAATTAAAAATAACTTTGAAAGATTAGAAGAGGATAGAAATAAATCTCCTAAAGCACAATTAACTATTATAAATAGTATAGAGGGTGCACAAAAACATGGAGTTAAATTAACTAAAGAACAACAAGATAAAGTTAATTCTATTAAAGAAGAATTAAGAAAACAAGGTTATGAAATAGTTGATTTACAAAATACAGTTTTACATAATGGACAAAACACTATTAATGAAGTTGTAAGATTAGCTGATGAAAATGAAGTATTAAATACAGAACAAACTAAAGCTCTTGAAAAAGAATTAGAAAGTAGAAATAAAACAGCAGAAAAACTTAGAAAAAGAGGAGTAAGTGAAGAGAATATTCAAAAAGAATTAGAGCATCAAAAAGATACTCCTATTAATCTTATTGAAAGAGTTATTGAACCACAAATAATGAAAGATGGTAAAATGACACAAGCAGCTTCTGTAGCTACAGTATTAGTAGAAGATAAAAATGCACAAGCATTATTAGATAGAAGTAAATTAGCTAATAAAGGAAATCATGCAAATAAAATAAATGCAAAATATGATGCAGAATATGTAGATAAAGTTAAAAAAGGTGAATTTACTGCACAACAAGCTAAAGATGCTTTAAAAGAAATTAATAGATTAACTCCTGAATTATCTAAACAAATTGATGATGCAGAATTAGCTGCTTCAGAAAATAAAGAAAGTAAAGTTAATAAAGAGGTAAAACCTGAAACACCAAAAACAACTAATGATTTAGCTAAAGGTGGTTTTATAACAAACTTAGATGATATTTTTGGACCTATGAATTCTTCTAAAGAAACAGAAGAAAAGTTAATTGATTTTACTTATGAAAGATTAGATCCCAAAGAAACAGAATGGATAAAAACTTTAGCTGGTAGAGCTGGTTTAGAAGTTTTATTTAAAGCTGCAAATTCAGATTATTGGGGGGAATTTACAACAGCAGCTATAACTTTATTTGATGCTAAAAAAGGAACAGGATACCATGAAGGTTGGCATACATTTTCTCAAATGTTCTTAACTAAAGAACAAAAAAATAAGTTATACAATGAAGTAAAAAATAAAGTTAAAGAATTAAAAGATGCTACACCTGTACAAATAGAAGAATATTTAGCAGAAGATTTTAAAAAGTATGTATTATCTGATGGTAAATTAATATTAAATAAAACACCAGAAAGAAAAAATATATTTCAAAAAATCTGGAATTTTATTAAAAATTTATTTACTAGAGATTTAGATCTTGAAAAACTATATAAAGATTTAAGACATGGAGATTTATATGAATATAAACCTTCTATTTCTAATGCTTATTGGGGTAATTTAAATTCAGCTAAAGGGTTTGAAAATATACCTATTGATAGATTAATAGCTTTTTCTAAACATGCAGATTGTGTTATAGGTCAAATATTAAGTAACCCATTAACAGAAGTAAGTGGTAAATATCAAGGTAATACAATTACTAGATTAAGAAGTGCAACAGAAGCATTAAAAGAACCTTTAATTAAAAATTTAGTTAAAAATGAATTGTTAATTAAATTACAACAATTAAATGGTACTAAAAGATTTAATGAAGATTTAAACCAAATTATAAATAATTTTAATGACTTTTTAGAGTTTAATAGTAAATACAGTAAATCTGGATTTGAATTATCTGAAGAAAGTGAAGAACCTAAAATTGATGAGGAAAATCTAACAAGAGATACGGTTTATGATAAATTAGCCAATGAAACTTCTTCTTTTGATTTAGGTAAAGAAGCTACTAAAGAATTGTTTACTTTAGTGCCTAAATGTAAATGGAATGGTACTTCTTATGAAGTAGTATATGATAAAAATGGTTTAATGACTTCTGCTGATCAAAAAGTATTATGGACATTAATAGCTTCTGAATTTCAAAATTCTTTATTAGAAGAAGATACCTTATCCAAACTTAATGATAGTAAATTACAAAAGAAAATTCCAGAGTTAGGATATATAGCTGATAAATTAATACCTAAAGGTGATAATTTAAACCAACAACAAAAAAATGTAATTTCTAGTTTTCATCAAAGTTTTTCTAAAGTTTATGTACCTATTGTTACAATTGTATTTAAAATTAATGATAAAGGAGAATTAGAAGTATTTGAAAGATATGAAACTAAAAATAATAAAGCTGCAATCCAACAAAATGCTTTAGTTAATTTTTTCAAAATGTCTAGTAAAACTAATTTTGTTAAAAATGGAGTAGTAGCCCAAATAAATGATAGAAATACATTAACTGATAAATTTCTTTCTGAAAAATTTGATTTTACTAAAAACCAAGAAAAAGTAAGATTTTTAAATTTACTAGGATTTGATGTAACTTTATCCCAATTAAATAAAGAACCTTCTTTTCAAAATATAGGACAAACTTTAGATTTAATAGACACTTCTTTAAAACAAAGAATAGAAAAAGGACAAATTATTACAAACCCTATAGCTGATGTTTCATTAAAGTTTTCAAATGAAATACCTTCAGAAAAAACAAATGTATCTAAAGTATTAGATATGATTTCTAATGTATCATTAAAAAACCCATCTATGTCATATAGAGGGGCTAATGGTCAAATGAAATATGGTTTACAACAATATAATAAAATAACTCAAACAAATTATTGGTTATCAGAAACCTCTTCTTATGAATCAATGTTTTCTACTAATAGGAATGGATATAATTTGAATTATTTAAATGGAGATAAATATCATTTAACAAGAGGTTCTTTATTCATGGAATTATCTTTTGGTAAAACTACTTTATCTAAAAATAAAGAACATCAGAGATTAACAGATTTTTCTGGAAATCCTATTAAAATTCAAATAGAAAGTTATGATGGACTAGAATTACAGGATGCAACAAGTAAACCATCTTCACAAAAATCTACTTCAGATTTAAATTACAGAGAAAAATTAATATTAGATTTTAATAGTTTGCTTATTAATGGTAGAATAAGTATGATTCAACCAGCTTCTAAAAGAACTTATTATTCTATGAAATTATCTTCATATAATAGGTTTTCTAATATTTCAGAACCTAATTATATAAGTTTAGATAGTGTATTAAATTCAGAAAATCCTTATAATATTTCTAAATTTATTAACGTATATAAAAATTATTTAGAAGCTGAATTATTTAAAATTGCCAATAAAGATTATGCTAAACTAAAACAAGATAATTTTACTTTATTTGATACAGTTTTATCAGAAAAATTACAAGCAACTTTAAAAAAAGAAGCAAAAGCATCTAAAAAAGATAATTATTTTGATATTATAGAAAAACATTCTTCAGATATTATTACTGAAATGACTTCCTATTTTTCTAAAATAGAAAATGAATTAGCTAATGAATTTGCAAAATATAGTTTTTCAACTAATGATTTAGCATCCTCTTTAAGAGAAAAATCTGATAATATTAATAAATTCATTCAAGCATATGTAATAAACACTTATATATTAGGTGTTGAGGAATTAAAATTATTTCATGGGGATACATCTTTTTATAATAAACAAAAAGGAGAACAAATAGTTAGTTCATTTTTTAAAAGAGCAGGTCAAAATATTTCCACTGGTGCTATACCTAATGTTTCTAATAGTTTTTTAAATTATCAGTTTAATACACAGAATTTTTCTTTAGCTTCTGTTTTTGGTAAAACTAAGGCTATAGAAGATTTTGCACAAGCTAAATTTCAAACAATAGCTGATCAAGTAGTTACCAATCATCCAATGTTAAAAGAAACTACTGTACCAGGAACTAAAATATCTGCACCTAAATTAATAGCTGATGTAGCTAATTCTTATAAAATACTACAAGAAGGTATTACAGGAAAACCTATAGAAATAACTCAGGAATTAATCAATAAATTAAGTAAAAGTTTTTTACAGGGTAATTATGATAAAATTAATGTAACTGATGGTGGGGGGTTATGTACATTGGATTTTTATAGACAAGTAAGAGATTCAATAGATAATTGGTCTACTGAAGATGAAAATCTTTATAGAGCTTTATCTATAGAAAACAAATTAGATAAATCTAATAATTTAACAGAAGAAGAAAAAGCTAATTTAACTAAGCAAATGGAAAACTATTTTAAATTAGCAGGAGATACTGTTTTTGATATAGCTAAATTACAAGCCAACTTAATTATTATAATAAACGGAGTTCCTACACCTATATTACATAAATTTTCATTGGCTCCTATTTTTCCAAGTTCGGCTAAAGGAAAACAATTAGAAGATATTCATGATTCCATGTTAAAGAATGGGATTGATTATTTACCTTTTGAATCTTCTTCTAAAGCATTTACACCTAATATTTATGAATTAATAACTAATGGTAATTTATCTTTAAATGAAAGTAAACCTACTTCATTACCACTTGCAGGATTAAAAGAACAAATTACAACAAGTTCTAAACAAAAAAAAGAAAAAACAAGAGGTGTACAAATAACACAATTAACTCTTTCTAATTTAATGCAAGATGGAAAACCAATTGATTTTCCAGGTACAAAAGAAGAATTTCAAAAACTCCCTTATAATGAATTAACCCCATTAGGAAAAATATATAGAGATAATTTAAGTAATTTAAAAAGATTAAAACAGATTAATAGAGAATCTTTATATAAAGAATTGGGATTAGAATTACAAAAAAATGGAGATATTGTAATTACTAACAGTGAAAAATTAGTTAAAAAATTACATCAATTAGCTGATGAAAGACAGGCTAATTCTAATATTAAAACCTATGTATCTTTTGATAAAGAAACTAAAGATTTTTCTAATCCTTTAGAGTTTGCATTAAATAGAGATGAAATTAAAAAATTAATTAATGGTTTATTAGATAGAAAATTAAGGGTAATGAAAGCTAATGGCTCTCAAGCTATTCAAATGTCTGATTTTGGACAACAAGAAAAAAACCATGATTTTACTAACCCTAACCAAGAAGATTTACTAAAATATGGAGTTAATGGATTACCTTTTACACATTTAGATAATAAAGGAAATTTAATAAAAATGGGTTGTAAGATCACTATGACTGATAACTATAAAATTTTACTTAATATCAAAGAAGTAAAAGATCTTGCTGAAACTAATAATATATCAACTTTAAATGCTTTAAACCAATTATTAAAAACTCCAGAATTTAGAAAAAAATATGAAGAAAGTTTATCTATAGTAGGGTATAGAATACCTACAGATGGACCATCTTCAATGATGTTATTGGATATATATGAATTTTTACCAACTTATGAAGGTAATAAAATTATTCTCCCAGCAGGTGTTACCACTCAATCTGGTACTGACTATGATATAGATAAACTTTCTTTATTCTTTAAATATTTAAATCATGAAGGAAAAGTAATATCATCTAATTTTGATAAGAAAAATATATTTAAATCTTTAAAGGATCTAAAAGAAAAATCAGATGAACTCTTATTTAATTTAAATCAAATTCAAAAATCCCAAGATTTTGATAAAGAACAGATAGACATATCATCTTCTTTTTTAAATGAACATGTTAAATTATGGGAAAATCTAATAGAACAACCTAAAGTTGATGAGGAATTTTTAACTAAACTAGAGAATTTTATTGAACACCACAAAAACACTTTAGAAAGATACACACAAAATGTTTTAGGTAATTCAAATTTAGCAAAAGAATATATAAAAGAGTTTGAAATAATTAACCAAACTATAGTAGGTTTAAGAAATCAATTAGATGAGAAAAAACAAATAGAAAATCAAATAGTTAAGAATTATGAAGAAACACTTTCTCATCCTGCTATGTTATATAGTATGTTAAAACCTAATACAGTTGCTTCCCTTGAATATTTATCAAAAATTATTGGTAAAAAAACAGGGATAGAGATGACTAATTTTAAAAATTCAGAAATTATTAATCCGTTATCTTCTCAAAAAACACATGATGAATTACAAGAAGGTAAAAAAGCTTTGGGTATTTGGGCAGTTGGAAATACATTTTTTCAAAATATTGCTCAAACAGGATTAAAACTAACAGGTAAACTGCAAGTTAAAATCAAAGAAAATATAAAAGTTTATAATACACCAAATCTTTTATTGTCTAAAGCTGAAGAATTAAAGTATTTAGATGAAAATGGCAATTTTGATATATCTCGTATTACAGATGCAGAAGGCAATTTAACAAAAGAAATATTTAGTGAAGCTATGAATATGTGTGTGGATGTAGAAGGAAATCCTTTTATTAAACAATTAGGGCATAATTTATGGAATGCACCTGTAGCTCTTTATATGACTATTAAAAAAATCCCTATTGAAAGACAATGGAATTTTTTAAATCAACCTGTACTACAACATTATTATTCTGAATTAAATAAAAGAGGGATAGCTGAAAAGAAATCAATTATAGCTGATATTTTTAATAATTATTTTGCTAAATCTTTGGAAAAATATTTAGGGGAAGAAGGACAAATATCATTTGATGGTGCAGTTTCATATGCTCAACAATGGAATTCAGGTAATACAAATAAATTTGATTTATTTGAATTAGAAGATGATATTTCTAAAAAGCCATTAGGTCTATTAGAAGCAAATAAAAATACTACTAATAATATTATAAAAAGACAACTTAATGTATTTACACATTTTATTGCACTATCAGAAGAAGCTAGGGAGTTAAATAAACTTAGAAGAAATACTAATTTTCCTTCAAGAAAAATACAAGGAATAATACAAGCTAATGAATATATATTAAATAAAAAAGCTTTATTAGAAGATGTTGGTAAAATGCCTAGAAATCCTTTCTTTGAATTATCTTCTTTAAAAGATTATTATAATAATTCTATTGCTAATACTTATAATGAAATACCTATTTTTAAAGCTATCTCAGAAAGAATGTTTCCTATTAATTCTGATAGTTCTATTTATTCAGCCCTTTCTTATGTTAAACCTAATAAATCTACCGATGATTTATTTTTAGCTAAAGCAGAAAAAATAATGACTAATGATGTTATTTCATCTTTATATCAAAATTTTGGATTAGAGCAAAAAGAATTAAATAAAGGAAATGTAGTTTTATTATTGAATCATCCAAAATCTTATACTATTAGTAAAATTGAAGGAGATAATGTACATGTAAAAGAAATTAAACCAGAAGAAAATCAAGTTGCTAAAGAATTAGTAGTTCCCAAATCAGATATTATTAGTTTAAATAGAAATACTTTACATGATAAAGTAATATCTTCTATTGATTTTGCCAAAGGATATGAACAATTAATACTTGCTAAACTTAAAAAATTAAGAGAAGAAAATCCAGAATTAGAAGAAAACTATCCTATAGTAGGTAGATTTTTACCTAATATTTCTAAAAAATCTTCATTATGGAATGTAGAATTATTTAGAGCAGATGCAAATGAAACTTCAGATAAAGATAGTTACATTCAACAATTAAAAGATTTATGTAATCATGAAAATCAAGAAGTAGCTCAATTATTTAGAGATATAATGTTTACAGGGTTGTATCAATCAGGTTATAATTTATCACCATTATTTTTTACAGATATAATGAATTATGATGTAATTTTGCCAATAATTCATAATGCAAATAAAATGTATTCTTTATTAAAAGAAAAAGATCCTGATTTATATAGATATTTTGTTCATGCAATGGCTGATAATATTAAATATAATAACCCATCATTATATATAATTAAAAAAGATGAAATATATAATTATGAATCATCTAGAGGAAGAAATCTTACTGTAGATTTTAATAGGTTAGCTGAAATGTTATCAGGAGTAGTTCAAGAAGATTTACATCCTACAGTATCTGAAGATGAAAATCTTTTTGATGAAGTTGCCTTTAATAAAGATGAAGATAATTCTTATCAATACCAAGATGATTTTACTCCTAGTTATGAACCAAAAACATTAGATGATGTTTTACAAGATATTGTAAAAGATTTAGATATGTCTAAAGAAGAAGCTAAAAATATTATATTAGAGAATATTGCAAATAAAAATAGTGTATCTATTCAAGGAGCTTTAAATTCTATAAATGATGTTTTTATTGAGTCTAAAGATGATCCTGCATCAGTTAATACATTTATAGATCTTTTAAAAAGTTGTTATTTAATAAAAAAATTAGTATGAGTTGTATAAATAAAAATGATCCTAAATTTCAAGAGTTATTAGGCAAATATAAAAACCCATTAATTGCAGAAGTAAAGTATAAACAATTATACCCTGATAATCATAAACAAGTTAATTATGAGTTTAAAGCTATAACAAATATTATTCCTAATCTAACAAGAGTAAATCAGTGGTTTAAACAATTAGGAAACACAGATAAATTTTGGCAAAAGCTTCAACAAGATTTACAAATACCTAAAAAACAAATTGAATTATTAAAAAATTCAGAAGGTAATACTATTGAAGAAAAATTATCTTCTTTTGCTGCTAATTATAGTTATACTGTTGAGATTAATATCGCTAAAGAAAATAAAAACCTAAATAAAAATACAGCAGGAGTAGAAATGTTTTCTATTGGAAATACAATCTATAAAAGTAGTCGTTTATCTGATGAGTGGTTTAAATATGAAACAATAGATGGTAAAGGTATTAAAACAAATATAACAGAAGAAGAATTTGAAAATGCTGTTAAAAATAACAGAAATCCTGCAACTCAACATTACTCTAATTTAACAGTTCCAGGGGGTACTAACTATACTGAAAATGCTATAACAATACCTGGAGTTATTAATGTTATATCAGCAGGTGGAGGTTATCACGATAATGAATTTAATGAATCAAAAGGTGATATGGCTGGATGGTTTAGAAGTGATGTTAGAAGTGAAACTGAAAATATAAATACAGAAGAATACTATGATAGTAAAGGTAATAGACTTTCTAAAGAAGATTATATTAAACAATATGGTACTAAAACTGCAAATAATGTTCCTACTAAAACTCGTAGAATACTAGAAGTACAATCTTTTTTTCAAAAAGTTAGAGATAGTAATTATCTAATTTCTAATCTTGAACATACAATTGAAGAATTAGGTCCATACTCCCCAAAGAGTATGATAAATAGTAATAACTTCTTACAACTCCTTAATAAAGACAATAACTGGGTAACATTCTTTGTTAAATCTATTATACAAGATAGTGCTAAAAAAGGATATGAGAAAGTATTATTTCCTAGACTTGATACTATTATACAAATAGAAAGTAGTGGACATTTTAAATCTTATAAAGAAGCTGAAAAATATTATAAAAATGATGATTGGTATAACTTAGATTCACAATTAAAAGAAGATTTAGCTAAAGCAAAAGCTTTAACAGAAGAAAATTTTAATAATGCTAAATTAGGTAAAGAATTTATAAAAAATATAAATTATGATTTAATAAGAAATAATAAAAATATTACATTTAAAGAATGGAAAGATAGTAATGTTAATAATACTTATGAATTATGGCATAGTCATCAACCTACATTATTAAATACAGCTAAGTTTTATGAAAATGATGTAACTAATATTCTTAATAAAACTTATGGTAAAGAAAATGTAAAAGTTATTACTGATGAATATGGTAATACTTGGAATGAAGTGGAAATAAGCCATTCTATGTTAAATGAAATTATTTTAAATTCTATAAGTTCTTCAAAATTTTTAGATAATGATAGGAAATTAAGAAATAAATATTTTTCAACTAATTCGGCTATTAAATCATCTGAAATATTAAAACAAATAAGTAATTCTACAAATGTATTAGCACCATTAGCCAAAAAATTATTAGAGTATGTTAGTATAAATGATGTGCCAATAACATTAGTTAATAATACAGAAGTTCCTAATACTAAATTTGAATCAAAAGGTGCATTTTATCATAACACAAATGAAATTAAAATTGCAGAATTAGCAACTTATAAAAATGGAATAGCTGAACCAACTATACTTCATGAAATATTACATGCTTTATCTTATAAAGAACTACAAAAAAATAATGAGAAAACTAAAGTTTTTAAAGACTTATATAATAAATCAGTAGAAAAATTAGGAACATATAATCCAGAAACTAAATTAGGTATTTATGCTAATTATACTATGGATGAATTTTTTGTAGGGTTATTTACAGATGGTACATTTATAAAAGAACTTTCTAAAATAGAACCTATAGAATCAAAAGAATTTAATAATCTATTTGAAGAATTAATGTCTTCTCTTTTAAAATTATTAGGTATAACCCCAAAAACTAGTTTATATACACAAGCATTTGCAGTTGCAACTAATATTTTAGATAATTCATTACAATCCATGACTGAAATGGAAAAAGCGTCAGAAGGATTTTATAATTATCAACAAGATATTCCATTAGCTTTTATTAATAATACTTCTTCTAAACCTGCCATTATTCAAAACAATGGAACTTTTTTAAACATTCCTGAAGATAAAAAACAAAAAATATATGAGAATTATGTAAATTTAATGGATAGAAAAAGAGAAGGTAAAGCCATTAATTATGAAATGTTTGAAAAAATGTTTAATAACTTACAAGTTTTTAATTATAAAGACACTTATATTTTTGGAGAATGGGATGTTCAAAACAATATATTTAAAGGAAGATTAATGTCTTCTCCAGGAATTAAAGAGTTATATGGAGCTTTAGATGAATTACTTAACAGTGTTAATTTTGTAGCTTCTGTACCTTCTGATATAGGCTCTATGTTAGAAAGAAAAGGAATGTATAAATTAGATGTTGGTAAAGAATACAACTTTAAAGGTGAAGAGATGGTTAAAAATCTTTATTTTTCTAATAAAGAATTAGTAGAAAAAATATTTAAAACTTCTCCTGAAAAAGTAACTGCGGAACAAGTTAAAAAATATGATACCTTTTTCAATTACTGGACATTAATTGGTAATCTAAAAAAACTTTATGAAAGTAAAGAATTTAATAAAATATTACCATTATTAAAAGAGATAGGTATTTATGATTATAATGCTTATAAATTAACTAGAAAAATAAAACAAGGTAAAATTACTAATGATGATATAGAAACTGTAGTAAAAGAGATTATTAAAAATTCAAGTATTAATAAAGTAAATATTGATAAAACAGATTTACTTAATAATCCTAAGATATATGAAGATCTTGATAATGAATTAAATAAAAATCTAGCATCTTTTCTTTCTAAATTTGGAATAAAAACTGAAATGTTAGAGGATATGCAAAGTAAACTTAATATGGATAGTTTTGCACATATTGATATTTTAAATAAAATATTATATGTTAATAAAAACAATCAAGAAAACTATCCTCAACAAGCAGGAAAAGTTATTGCATTTATGATGCAACATAACCCTCTTATACAAGAAGTAACTTCTAAAATGAAAAGACTTTCTATGTTTAAAGGTTTGACTAACGATGAACTTTTAGAAGCAATGGGAGATTTAATTTCACAAGAACTTCATAAAAAAACAAATACAAAATTACCAAAAGATTTAATAGAAGCTATTAAAAATTTAGTAAGACAATTTTTTAATTATTTAAATAGAATTCAAATAGCAAGAATTAATAAAAATATAGCTTTTATAGCTGATAATATATTAATACAAAATCAATCACTAATAACTCAATCTGTTTATAAACCAGGTTCAGTAGGTAAAGAAGTTTCTAAAATATCTTTAAGGGAAGCTTTAAAATCTGATGATTTTGGTAATAGCATTGTTGAAAGAATGGCAAAGTATTTTATACTTACAGGGAGTATTACTTTATCAGAACAAGGGACAGTATATAGACCAAATGAAAATCAAATACATGATTTAGATTGGGTAAGTCCAATAACAAGAAGAGAAGCAATTAAAATATTTAATGAATTATATCCAAATAATAAATACATTAGAAATATTTATAATGATGAGTATCAAACAGATACTTGGTTAATAGCTCCAGAAGGATATAGAATTGAAAATTTACAAATAGATACTTCTAAAAAAGTATTTAAAAATGGAGTAGCAGTTGGCTCTACTAATAAAATTGTTGGATATGATATAGTTGATTCAAATGATAATATTGTAAGTAGTTATATACCTTTATCAGATTCTCATACGGAAGAAATTCAAGCTAAATTAATTGATATTTTTACTTATCCAAATCCAACAGAAGAACAAACCGCTAATAAAGAAATTACATTAGATTCTGGAACTAAATTAAGAGTGGCTGATTGGAGAAGTACTTTTGCTGCTAAATTAGAATTTGGAAGATTAAAAGATATATGGGATTATAATAGATTTATACCTAATGAAAATATTTACAAAGAAGAAAAAACTAAACCTAAACCTATAAAAGAAGGAGTAGCTGAAGTATTTGAACAATATCCAGAATTAGTTTTAATTGGTACAGCTCAAGAGTACTCTGATTATTTAGATACTATTTTCCCTGATAGTAAAGTAAAAGATATTGTTTATCATACTACAGATAATGAATTTGAAAATTTTGATAAATCTAAATTCAAATCTAATAAAAATACAGGTAATACAGAAATAGATGGATTCTATTTTACAGATAATAAAGAACCCGAAACTTTTTATGGTAAAAATTTAAAAACTGCTATTATAAATATTCAAAATCCAGTAATAGAAAATTATGTATTTGATATTAAAAAAACATATACTAAAACTATAGATGGAATTATTACAAAAGAAGATAATCCAACAACACCTGATGATAATGTATTTGTAGTATTTGAACCAGAACAAATACATCCACTAGGTGGTGAAGAAGATATGAGAAAGTTTAAAGAACATATGGACTTTAAGAATAACGTTAAAGATTATTTTAATTTATCAGAAGAAGATAGTAATTTTGTACAAGATATTTCAAATTTAAATTTTACTTGCTAATGATTTGCAGAATAAATGAAATACCAGAATATATTTCTAGACTCAATTTAAACAAACAAATTGAGGGTTACACTCGTAATGCCCATAATACAGTAGTAAATGAACTTTTAACACTTTACACTCCCTCTGGAGTAAAAGTATTTAGAGGTGCAACTGTTTTAGGATATAAAGCTACTGTTTTAAACACATTTGATAAACCACAACATTTAAAAAATGAAATTACTAATACTGCAAATGCTAAAATAAAAGAGTTAAATAAAAAATATAATAATGCTGTAACTTTATTGACAGCAATAGGAAAACAATATTTAGCTGTTAATTTAACTAATTTTGGTTTAAATGAACAACTTAAAAAAACAAATAATATTGATAATAATGGTTGGGATAGAAATGATCCTAATTATTTATATTTAACTGATGATCCTAATATTAGGAATACAGGTTTATTTTTTAATTTAAATTCACATACTTCAAATCAAATAGAAGATTCTGTTAAACATAATTTATTAGTTTTCTGTGAAAAACTTGGATTAGATGTCAAACAAGCAGAAATTATGGTAAATAATTTAAAACCTAATGCTGTTGCTGATATTTTTAGAAAAACAATTAGATATGCAGAAGGTCATGATAATAAATTACCAGAAGAAGCTGCACACTTTCTTTTAGAATTAATGCCTAAAAATCATCCAGTTTTTCAGAAAGCATTTAATGAAATTGTTAATTATCCTATTTATGATAGAGTAAAAAAAGAATACGAACAAACTTATAATTTTGATGAAGCTAAAATTAGAAAAGAAGCCATAGCCCAATTAATTGCTGAAGAAATAGGAAAAATTAAAGAGCCTATTAATTTAGTTTCAGATAAAACACCTTTATATAAAAAACCTTTAATTTGGTTAAGAGATTTATTTAAATCATTTAAAAATCTATTGGATAGAAATAAAGAAGATGCTTTTACTAATTTAAAATGGAGGTTATTAAATGCAGATATTTCTGATTTATCTTTTGATAATGTAAAAGAAAATGTAAATTCAGATGGATTATATTTTAGTAAAACAAGATTTAATGAATTAGCTGATGAAATTGAAAACTCAAAAAATAAAGATAAAATAATTAAAGAATTAGAAAATACTTATTCTAATTTATCCAAACTTAAACATCAAATAGATACAGCTAAAACATCAGAACATGTAACAGCTATATCTCCAGCAAAATCAAAAACTATACAGTTTTTAAAAGAATCTATATCTAATTTAGAGAACACATCTTTAAATGTAGCTATAACTTTTTCTACAATGGTGTTAGAAACCAACATGTTATTAAAAGATTTTAAAAATTCATTATTAGCAATAGATAATATAAAAGACCCTAATGCTCAATTATTACAATGGCAAAATTTAATGCTTTCTTCAAAAGTATTAATTGATAATATTGTACCTCAAATTAAAAAAGTTGATTGGTATTTATCTGATAGTGATTTATTAAAAAAGGAAATAGGAGAAATATTAAATAATTCAGCAAGTATTAATTTGTTTATTAATGAAAAAGCATTAGAATTAACATCAAAAATTTTCTCATCTACTCTAGCAGATAAAGTAAAAGAGTTAAGAGAAAAAACTGATTTAAAAAAACAACCATTATTAGCTAATAGAGAACAATTAATTAAATCAAATGGTTCTTTAAAAACTATACAAAGAATAGATAGAAAATTACAAGACATAGAAGATGAGTTTTTAAAATTAGCCCCTACAGAAGAAAGTATTGTTAAATTATTACAAGGTAAATTAGGAGATGCTTCATCAATTGCATATTTAATGCAAGCGGCAGCATTAAATGGGAATGTTTTAATTAATGAATTAGATAATTATATTCAACAATCTTTAAAAAATACAACAGAACAAAAAAATAAAGTAGCTAATTTAGCTCAAACAGCTTTCGATGAGTTTATTAAAGCTACAGGATTATCTGGAAATAATATTCAAAAACTGTATGAAAATACAGTAGAAATAGTTAAAGTGTTTGATGGTTATGATAAAGAAGGAAATCCTAAATATATTTTTCAAAAAGGTTTAGTTAGTCAACATGATAAAAAATATTTAGCTATAGCTAAAAAATACAGCTATGATATAAACGCTTTAAATAGAGAAATTTATAAAGAAAAAGATTTAAATAAAATTAACGAATTAAAAATACAGCTAAGAAAGTTAATTTTAGATAAAAAGCAATGGGATTTAGAAAATATGTTATTAAAATATATAGATGAGTATATTATAACAGAAAATTTACTAGATGAAGATTTAGGGGATGGTACAACTGTTAATTCTAGAACTCAAGGGATTTATACAAAGTTAGATATACAAAATTCCATGCTTAACTATGCTACTGATGAAACTGCTATTAATCTTATTTATGATGAAATTGATAACTTAAATTTTGAATTAAAAGAATTTCAAAATACCTTTAATAAACAAGGTATTGATTTAGAAGTAGCTAAAAAACTACAACAATATAAATCAAAAATGTCTGAAATGGTAGATTATATTCTTACAGAAGAGGGTATAGCTAACCATACCAAATACATTCTTGAATTAGATAAAAAATTTAATTCTGGTGAAATTTCTGAAGAAGTTTATAATAAGTTATTAGAAAGAGCTTATTCTGAAACATATTCTAAAGAATATTGGGAAGAAAAACAAAAATTAACCGAAGAGTTAAAAAATAAACTAGAATTAATAGCTCCACATATTTTTGAACAAAATGAAAATGTAAAACAAGACATTACTGATATTTATAAAAAAATTGAAGAGATAGCAAAACCATTAAGGGACTATAATGGGATAATTGATGGATCATTTGACCCAAATCAAAATATTAAAGAGTACCAAGAAAAAGTTCTTCAAATTAAAAAATATGAAGAACAAATAGAGGATTATAAAAAAAGTTTAATAAAATTAACAGGATTATCCCAAAATGATTTAGAGTTAGTACAAAAATTAAGAATAGATAGTTATAATTCGGATAACCAAGAAGAAAAATTAAAAATTAAAAATCAAATAGATGAGATTTACGTTAAAGCTAGAAATAATTCTATCCCAACAGCTTTAAAAGAAAGTATTAATGATACTTTAAATAAATTAAATTCTCTTACAAGATCTGAAAATACAGATTATTATAATACAGTTTATGCTGATAAATTAGCAGAAATAGATGTAGAAGATTTTTCAAAAGAAAAACCATATGTTTATATGGGTTCTGTATATAATTGGAATAAAGAATTAAATAAATGGGTGAATAATAATAATGACATTATTGATAACACAGTAATACAAGCAGATCATTCTTTTTTAGAAAGAGAAACAAAATTAAAAACAACTGATTGGTTTAAAAATAATCATATTTGGAAAAATATATTTAATGAAGGGTCAGGTAAAATGGAAGAAATACCTGTACCTATTTATATTTGGAGAAAATCTAAACCTACAGATGATAAATATATTAAAAAAGAACCAGCTTTTAGATTTAAAACTAGAAAAGTTAAAGATGAATTTTTAACAAAATCAGATTATTTACCTAAAAAAGGTAAATTTGTAAATGAAAATTACAAAAAACTTTCAGTTGCTGAAAAAAAGTTTTTGACATTTATGACTGATTTATATACTTCATTTCAAGATGAAATTTTACCAAAAGGAAAAAGACCAGGATTAATGTTACCAACTATTACTAAAACTGCTTGGGATAAAATGCAAGATTTTAATCAGGAAAAATTAAAACAAGCAGTAAAAAATGTAGGAGAGTCTGCAAAAAGATTAGTTGTTCCCACAAGTCAAGATGTGGATTATTTATATGGTGAAAAAAATCATGATATTTTTGGAGATTTGCCAATTTTATTTACATCTAAATTAGATGCTGAATTACAATCTTCAGATGCTTTAAAATCTATTTTAGTTTTTATAGGACATTTAATTGATTATAAACAATTAAAAGAAACAAAACCTTTAGCAGATGCTTTATTACTTACTGTAAGTAATCCTGAAAACGCACCTGTTAAAAATCCTGAGTTATTTCAAAAAATGTTAAAAACAGTAAAACTATTTAACTCTAACCCAGAAGAAGAAAAAATAAAAGGAACTTCTGTTATGCAAAAACATATAGAATCTATGATGAATAGATTTTATTATAATAAACATCAAGAAGAAGAAGTTTATGGTGGGGTGAATTTTGGAAAAATAGTTAACAATTCTTTAGGTTTTGCATCTGTAGGTATATTAGGAGGTAAACCATTTGCAGCTTTAAAAAATAGTTTTGCAGGAAAAATGCAAATTTTTCTTACATCACAACTATTAAAAGAAAAAATATACACACCAACTGCATTAGCTAATGCCCAAAGTAAAACACCAAAAATATTAATAGATTTAACCTCAGATTATTTAAAAGCTGGTAATCATACATTTTACCATCAACTTTTAAATAAATTTGATGCATTTCAAGGACATTTTACTAATGAATTTGGACAAAGGATAACTGCTACATCTTTAAAAGAAGGTTTAAATTTTACCAATATTATGATGATTCCTAAAAATATGGTGGAAATAGAACAACAAGTTATTAATGCTTATGCTGTATTAAGAACAATACAAGTTAAAAATAAAGATAGTTTTGTTCCTTTATCAGAAGCTTTTACATTAAAAGGTGGTGTTATAACCCCAAAATTTGAAATACCTCAAAAGACTATAGAAGAAGCAATTAATAAAATTAAATATGCCAATATAGTAACTAATGGTAACTTTAATAAAATGGATGCAATTGTTGCACAACAATATGGTTTAGGCAGAATGTTGTTATTTATGAATAAATGGATAGCACCAATGTTACATTATAGATGGGGGGAAACTACTTATAATGCATCTATTAATGAAATTACAACAGGGTATCAAAGATTATTTATGAGAAGAATAATGGAAGATATTTTTAAAGATCGGATTATCCCTTTAAGTAATATGAGTAATTATACAGAAGATGAAAAAAGAGCAGTTTGGACAAATGCTTATGAAATGGGTATTATTTTATCTTTATCTTTATGTTTTGCAACTTTAGGAGGTAATGATCCAGATAAATATAAAAAATTAAAACAAGATCCAAATTCTTATTGGAAAGCACAATTAATGAGTATGATATTATCTGTAAATCAAGAAAATCAAAATATACATCCTATTTTTGGTATAGATAATATTGCACAAAAAGTTAAATCGCCTTTCCCAGCAGCTAGATTATATGAAAATGTAACTAAATTTTTATTTGATTTAAAACTTTGGGATGAAAGTGTGTATTACAAAAAAGATACAGGTTTATATAAAGAAGGAGATTGGAAAGGATTAGCAGCAATTTATAAACTAACAGGTATAGAAGGACTTAAATTAACTTTAAATTCTGAAGAACAATTAAAACGTACAGAACAATCACAATTTATAAAATAAAACAATGATAATTTCAATTCCGCATGGTGGGTTTATTAATATTGATGATGATTTATATTGGTCATTATCAGATCAAAAACTTCAAGAACTAGAAGATAAAATAAAAATGGGTTTTTATGATTTAGATGATACAGATCCACTTTATTCAAAAAGAACTACAGAAGAAGATTTAGATTTAAATCTATTTGAAGAGTAATGTAAAAAATTATTCTTTATTATAAATCTTTTTTCGTAAATTATAGTATAAATACTATATAATATGACAAACAAAATGACTAAACCAGCACCTAAAAAACCTATGAAACCTAAAAAAGGTACTAAATGTTAAGAAGATGAGTAATGAATTAACTATTATATGTAAAAAATGTAATATTAATAAACCTTATTTTGAATTTTATAAAGCTTCAAAATATGAAGGCTTCAGATCAAAGTGTAAAACTTGTTATTTAGAAGAAAGTAAAAAACAAAAAGCAGTTTATAGAAGTAAATTAGAAAATAAACTAAAAGCAACTAAATATAATAGGGAATATTGGGAAAAGCACAAAGAAATTGATAAAGAAAAATATAAACTTAAAAGAGAAAAATACAAAGAAAAAAGAAATTTATTAAGAAGAGAAAAGTATAAAAATAATGTTCATTATAATATTGAACATAGATATAGAACTAGAGTACAATCTTTATTAAGACATCATAAATTTCCAGGAGAAAGAAATTTTGATTATTTAGGTTGTACTAAAAAAGATTTTATACAATATATTGAAACTTTTTTTAATGAAAAAATAAACTGGAATAATAAGAATGAATGGCATTTAGATCATATATTACCTTGTTGTTCATTTGATTTAAGTAAAGAAGAAGATAAAAAGAAATGTTTTCATTATACAAATCTAAGACCTTTACTAGCTAAAGATAATAGAGAAAAAATAAAATCTGACTTAAAATTAAAAAATAAAAATAAAAACAATGAAAAAACAAATTAAAATTGTAAAAATTATTAAAAATTCATGTGGGAATGGTGGGGGATGTTTTATTAAAAATCGTGTATTACCAATCTGTTAATTAAAAAATAAAAATAAAAACAATGGCTAACCAGCTTTACATACAAGAAGGTGTAGTTTCTACTGGCACTAAAAAAAGTGTTTTTGCTCAGTTCTTTGATATGAAAAAATGGACTACTAACCTATTAACCGAGTATGGTTTAATAGCTGGTGACCCATGTTGTGTATCAGGCTCAAGTGGAGTAAGTGGAAATATTTCAAACGCTAAATATTCTGTTTATAATAATTTAGTAGCCAATGGAAATTGTTTATATGATAATGGAGCTATACATGGACCTATACCAACAACATTAGTATTAAATTATGGGGTAAACGTAATTATAACAACTACAACAACTAATTATGCTTGTAAATTACCACAGCCAGTAACAGGAAAAGTAGTATTAATAAGTAATACTTCACTCTATCCATTATATGTATTTCCATCCAATATTGGAGGTAGTATAAATAAACTAGCAGTTGATGCACCATTTATAGTTCCTGCTGATGGAAATACTTACCAAATAGTATGTACAAAAAATCCAACACCAGGTGCATGGACTGTATTATCTTCCCCATCAACAAGTCAAATATTAATGCCAGTAGTAAATATAGCACATGTACAAGGCACAGCAGATTCTTATAGTGTATCAGATACTACTATTACTAATAATTCAGGAAATACATTAGCTCTTGGTTTAGTTAACGGTCCAAATTATGTTGCAAGATGTTATCCAAGTAGAGCAGCATGGTTATCTTTACCGACTCAAGCTACAGGTACTTATATGAAAGTATATTCAAATGTATTAGCTACTGATTTAGGTGCACAA
>Ga0114962_10000690_pt1 | contig 29632 bp, 23 predicted proteins | sample C_130820_MF_Meta_FD_87017 | JGI IMG/M metagenome (GOLD analysis project Ga0114962, IMG submission 87017) | Freshwater microbial communities from Lake Croche, Canada to study carbon cycling - C_130820_MF_MetaG | ecosystem: Environmental > Aquatic > Freshwater > Lake | place: Lake Croche, Canada...
ATGCAGGACATATGTCGCATATTGAAGCGAGTAATGTTATTGAAAAAACAATAACAGACTTGTTACTAGACAGACTTTAGTATTCGTCATCTGCGTCCACAATACGCTGAAAATCTTTAATCAATAAAGCGATTTCACTAATAAGTATCCCTTTTTGACTACTTTTATCTGGATTTGATTCTGCGTAAGCTCCTAAAAGCACTTGCGATTCCATTACTGATTTTTCAGAAAAAGGTCCATCTAAATTTTCAATAATTGTCAAACATTCCAATGTTGTTAAAAAATCTCCTTTTAAAGCTAGATCTACAAAAACCTCCAAATAATCGGTATAATCTAATGGAGAATTCCAAATCGTTGAAAGTAATAACTGTTGGTAATCCTTTAATTCCGTTTGTTGAATTAAATCCATCATTACACTTCTTGCTTTACGATCTTTTAAACAAGCTAAAAATTCAAGAATTAAAGCGTTTTTTTCTGTGTGATTTTTTGTGTTTAATTCCAATATAATTGGATGTAATATACTTGGTTCACCTACGATTTTAAGTCCTTCGAAAGCGGTTTTTACAATAGCAGAGTTATTAGATTTTACATCCAATAATAAAGATTCAATTTTTGCTTTTTTAGTTCCAGTAGATTTTTTCGCCTTTTCTTCCATCCAATTATATTTTGTACAAATTTAAGAAATTAGGATATACTGTGTGTTATTATATTATAAATTGGGAATAACTATGAGAATAAAATAGGATTAAAGCAGTTTAGTTAGAATCTATTTTTTTTTGTTAGTAAGCGTAAAAAGAATAGGCACTAAAAATATACCTATCGTTAATAAAGACACAAACATATCTGCCGTTTCACTTTTCATAAAGATAGAAACTGCTTGTGTTGGGAAAAAATGTTCGTAGATTGAAAACGACAATTTAATTCCTAAAATAGTAATAACAATGAATGCTGAAGTTTCCAAAAAAGGAAATTTCTCCATCAATTTCACAAACCATTGCGCAACAAAACGCATTGCTAGAATACCAATAAAAACTCCAATACAGATTAAGATCGTATTTGGCGTATAAGCAACAGCAGCAAAAACATTATCAATCGAAAAAGCCATATCCATTAATTCCACCAAGGCAATTGTTGCCCAAAAATTACCGATATAACCAACTGTTTTTCGATACAACCAATTTGCATTTTTATCTACAAATTCTTCTTGATTATCGGATTTTTGTTTCTTTTTCCACCAATCAAAAACTAAATAAAGTAAGTATAATCCACCTATTGGTTTTAACCACCATATTTTTATCAAAACCGATGCAAATAATAATGCTAATCCTCTAAAAATATAAGCCCCAAGAATACCATATTTTAATGCTTTTTGTCGTTGATTTTCAGGTAAATCTAAAACCATCGTTGCTAAAACGGCAGCATTATCTATCGAAAGTAAACTTTCAATCAATATTAAATTACCAATGATAATTAATGAAGAAGTAGGGTTGTCTATTATTTGTTGAATTAATTCGTGCATATAAAATAAAATTTCAGACAAAGTTAAACTAAAAAACGCCCATCGAAGATGGGCATTTTAAAATTGATAAAAATTAAATTATTTAACCTTTAAAATCGTGTCGTATTTTTTTTCATCTGGACTTAAAAGTAAAGCCTTTTTAAAATATGAAATTGCTTCATCTTTATTGCCTAAATTAAATTTAATCCATCCAGCAAGATTAACACCATCAAAATTAAATGGATAACAATTAATATACGTTGTTATAAAAGGTAAAGCCGATTTATAATCCGCTCTATTGTAATAGATTAATGCAAGATTATAGTTTGCCACAGCATGCGTAGGATCGATTCCTAAAATTGATTTGTATTGGTCAATAACCAAATCCCATTTTTCTAATGAAGCTAATGCATAAATATACCCCATTCTAGCCTCTAAACTTTTTGGAGCTAGTTCGACTGCTTTTTTATAATGCATCGCTGCATCGTTAAATTTTAGGTTACAATAATTCAACCAAGCTAAACGAACATGTACTTCGTATGTATTAACATTAGCAAATTGAGCTAATGCTTCGATTGCTTTTGCATATTTTAAGTTGTATTCATCTACATAACTTTGCTTGAAAGCATTTCTTAATTCAATTTCATTTTGAGAAAAAGAAAACATTGTTGCTAATGAAAACAACCCGATTGTTGTGATTTTTATTAAACTGTTTTTCATGTTCATTGATTTATTGATTTATACACTATTTACTTTATTCCTAGAACTTTATTAAAACTTGTATCGTACGGATTTACCATTAAAGCTTTCTTAAAAAAAACAAACGCTTCTTCTTTTTTTCCAACACTATACTTTATCCAACCTGCTAAACTATTTCCATCATAATCAAATGGATACAGGTTAACATATTTCTGCAAGTATTTCCATGAATTTCCATAATCCCCACGATTATAATATATTAAAGCTAAACGATAATTTGCGGTTGCATTGAATCCATCTATTTTAACAATTGCTAGGTAATTATCTACAACCTGATCCCATTTTTCAAGCGCTCCAAGTGGATAAACAACTCCGAGTTTTGCCTCAATACTCAAAGGCATTTTCACGATTGCTTTTTTATAATAATTTACAGATTCTATATACTTGCCAACTTTATAACTTAACCAAGCTATTCGTAGATTTAATTCATAACTAGTTGGTTCATATACCCCTTGTAAATCTTCAATTGCTTTTTGATATTTTAATTGATATTCCGAATCATAACTCTTTTTTAAGGCTTCTCTTACAGCAACATCTGATTGAGAAAGCAAACAAAAAGAAAGCATCATACACGCGAAAAGAACGACTAATCTCTTATTTAAAATTTCCATAACAAGCTTAAAATGAATGAATTATTAACATACTTATCTGAATACACTTTTGCTTTTGTAGCATTAAATGTACTGTAATAACGATCGTATGAAGACTCCCGTTTTAATAGATCATATCGAAAACCGAGGCTCATTTTTTCACTGAAATAATAGGTTGTATTTAACCCGGTTTTCATGGTTATTTTGTCGGAGATATTATACACTACATACCCATTACCTTCGGTTAAGTTTTTTAAATTTCCAGCGTAAAAATACGCATCATACCACCAATTGCTTGTTATTTTACCAGCTAACTTTCCGAAAAATACTTTTCTGGACGCATAATTGTCTTTAGAAAGTGTAAAACCTCCTGTAATTGAAGTATTAAAATTTCCAAAAGGTAAATATGTCACTTGTGTAGAATACTGCATAATTGTTACCCCATCAATGCTATTTATACCAACACTTACCATCGGGATCAACTTCTGGAAAGACTTGGTTAACGAAAAATTTGACACAAAATTATTTCTAGTTGATGTGCTATCGTGATACCTATATTTCCAAGTTATCGTATCATAATTTGCGAACAATTTATTTTGCGTGTAATACATATATTGGCCTCCAACTAAAAGATTCACCTGTTTTGGCATTGTTATCGTTAGCCCAGAATACACCTGATATTGCGTTAATGTATAGATGTGAGAAGTGTCTTTCACCAAATTCTCCCGCGTATAAATATGAGCTTCACGATTATTTCTTACATACGAAATTCCGGAATATCCTTTTACTCTTCTTGAAATTGGATAACCCATTCCAACTTGGACATACTGCAGTGATTTCATTCTATCGGATTCAGCATAAATACCATTTCCATGTAGGGAAGTGTCTGAATCATCTTTTGTTAAAAACACAGCACTATCTTGCTGGTTAGAATAACTTGTTGTTTGATAGCCAGATTCAACGACAAATGAATATTGCCCTTTAATTAACTTTTGATATGCAGACTGATAAGAGGTAGGCATTTTATTAACTATTAATTTTGCTTCTTCAAAATTCTCCAAGTACAAATAGGCATAGAAAAGAAATTCTTTGGTATACATATCTGATGGATAAAACGCAAGGGCTTTACGTAGATGAATTACAGCGAGATAAAATTCATTTTTTGTAAAATAGGACACTCCCATTCGTACGCGCAGGTAATACGAATCAACTCCTGAAGAAAGTGCTTTTTCCGTTAAAAAAACCAAGGCGTCGTGTTTTCCTTGAATGAAATACACATAAGAAGCGCTATCTACAAAAGATTCTTTCAGTTTCATTTGCTTTTGCGACCATATTAGGAATGAACAAGTTAAAAGACAAACTAATAATATCAACTTTCGCATCTGGCAACAATTTTAGTTTTTGTAGTTTCAATTACAAACTCATCTATACTTTTGTTTTTGAGCTTTGTTGAAAATTGAAATGCTTTTGAATTAATTCCTAAAACTTTAATCTCTGCGCTTGACTCAATCCTAATTTCAGAGGTAATATTAATGTCATCAATAAATGTATATTTTAACTTAAATGTGGAATTTACAAAACGATAAAATGGTGCTATAAAATCCTGTAATACATTCAAAATTTTGAAAGAAATAGTGGCTACTGGATAATTTTCTGAAATTTCTAAATCTTGATAATACCCCAATACAACCTTATAATGGGCAAGATAAAAATGGTACAACAATGACTTTTTAGTTCCGAAAAAACTAGTGAACACTAACAAATTTTCGTCATTATAAAAATATGCGTATGCTTTTGTAGTATGACAATAGATATACGAAGCATTTTCACTATCGGTAAACACCTCCCAAGTTTCAAGAATTTCTTCTTTATCCGATTCGTTAATTTTCCAATTAAGTTTTGACCCAGGATTTAATTCAAAAGCAGATTTAAGTAAATTATTTATCGCAATACCTTGAATTAATTCTCCTTCAGAAGGTTTTGAAAACGTTTCAAATACAAAGCTTTCATTTTCATTTTTGATGTAATATGCTAATGGAAAATCAAGTGTTTTTGAACCAATTATAGGCGATGACTGCAATTGAAAATGGATATGCGGTTCTGGAGAGCGACCAGAATTTCCACAATAAGCAATAATTTCTCCTTTTTTCACAAAATCACCAACTGCAAATTTCAAAGACCCTAATTTTAAGTGACTCACTTGACTGTAAAGTCCTTCTGCATGATAAATCACCATGGTATTACCCCAATTTTGCAAGGTATTATTACCGCGAATAGCATTATCTTCAATGTTATCTAAAACAGAAACCACATAACCATCTGCGCAAGCCACAACTGGTTTGTTAAAACAATAAAAATCATCTACGGTATATCCTGGATTTTTATATGATTTCAATTCATTATCTAAAACAATAAAGTCGAACGCCTTACTCCACTCCCCGATATGCGTTATTTTTCCATCGTGCGCTTGTGAAACCATCCACTCTCCCCAAAAAGGTAAATGAATTGGAAAATAATTGAACAAACGCATTCTTTGATTTGTATTTAAAAAATTATATAAGTTTTTTTCAGGATTAAATTCTTGATGATGCACACGATGAAGAAAATGTACTTTAACTCTAAAAGTTAAAAGGTATAAGAACATAATTGTAATCAATGTAAAAGGCAAAGAATATGGAGCCAAGCCTAGCATAAACAATATTCTATTTAATCCGAAGAGCACAATTATTAATAAAGGCATTAGAATTACACTCATTAAATAACTTGCAAAACTCGGAATTACATAAATTCCTCCTATAGCGATTGCAAAAAATATAAAATTGAGTCCAATAAATTTCTCGTAAAAATCATTTACATCGCCTCCCAAAATTGGATAAAAAAAGTAAGCAGCCACAAATCCTAAAATAGATAAGCTAAAGGCAATTCGCGAATAAATTAATAATCCAATAGCGATTAGCAGTCCAGCTAAAATATTTGTTTGAAAAAACAAAGAGGATAGTGATTTAAAATAAACCGCAACCATTTTTGGAAGGACTAAAAATTTTCTTTCCAATTGTGCAATTGTTTCCATCCAATGTGTAATTGTAAACCCTGTAGATTTAGCATTTTCATTCATCGAATAAATAAGTTCTGGGTGCACTCTCATTGTATGCATGGAAGGAAATGCACTAAATACAATCCAAATAGTAATTAAAAACGGGAAACTTAAGGAAGGTAAATTGTATTTATGTAAAATGCCATGAATTAAATAAGAAACAAGAGTTGCTAACATTCCAACACAAATAATCACCAATAAAACCGTTTGATTAAATGCATAAAAATGTGCTATTCCACTTGATACCAACATAGCATCGTATCCGTGGTAGCCCTTTCTAATTAATACTTTATTTAAGCCTATTACGCGTGAAAAAACATTGGCAGATATCACCCCTATTAATCCACAAAACCCAGCTAAAGGATTAACAAATGAAGCAAGTAACAATAAAAGTCCAAACCAAAGATTATTTGAAAAAAAGACAGCTGCATAGCTATTGACAATGGTGTCAAAGCTATACAACAAACCTTTTCTAGCTATAACAAGCCAATTATTCATTCGTCTATATTATAAATTAAACGTTTTTAAATGTTCGGGCATTCTTTCCGGTTCAGTAATTGTTTTTACCGTTTCATTTTCACGAATTATATGCGATTCCCCATTTGTATCGATTAGGGTTACTTTTGGTCGCATGGCAATAAATTGCATCCATTGTGTCATATTATAGGCTCCAACTTTATGCACTACCACATGATCTCCGCGATTTAAAGCAGGTAAGGTAACACTCGATCGAACCACATCAATATTCATACAAAGCGGTCCATAAAGCACCATATCTTCCGTATGCGAAGAAAATTCTTGTGCAGGTGTTATTTTATGTTCGTACCAGAATGCAGTAAACAAAATATTAACCCCAAAATCCATAATTGTTGCTCTTCTTCCATCGGAAAGACGTTTATTAGCAATTACACTACCCAGTAAGTAACCAGCATCGTCAATCATCGCTCTACCAGTTTCTAAAATCAATAAAGGCAAATCTTCTTTTTTATAACCATAATTTAAAATGGTACTTGTAATAACCTCTGCAAAATCATCGATAGATGGAATCATATCTGGTCCAGGTAAATATGCGCCTCTCAAAGTATTTGCAGATGGGAATCCACCTCCTAAATCCAAATATTGAATGGTTTTATTAAACACATATTTAATATTTACAGCAAGATCTGAAAGTTTTGCTGCAGCAATGGCATATGCATTAGTATCCAACATAAATGTACCGATATGGCAATGTAATCCAACCATTTCTAGATACTCAGAAGCCATAATTTTTGTGATCGCATTCCAAGCTTGACCAGACTCATAATTAAACCCAAAACGATCCCACATAGGGTAAACACCGGTATCCATATTTACACGAATTGCTACTTTCGCCGTTTTTTTCAATTCTTGTGTTAATTCGATTAAGTCATATAATTCATCAAAGTGATCAATATGTATGTATGAATTATTTTCAAGTGCAATTTTTAAATCTGCTTTCGTTTTTTCAGGGCCATTAAAAATAATTTTATTTCCAGGAACACCATTTTCAATCGCTTTTGTATACTCAAAAATAGAAACTACTTCCGCCCAAGAACCTTCTTGGTGAAATACATTACATACCGCATCAATGTAGTTTGTTTTATAACTCCAAGCGAACTGAACTTTCGGGTAACGTGTTTTAAACGCTCTTACGGCATTTTGGTATGTTTTTCGGATAGTTCTTTCCGAGATCACAAAACATGGAGAGCCATATTTATGGATTAACTCTTTTACAGCAACACCATCAATGTGTGTAAACGGAGCATATTCGGTTCTTGTGCCAAATTTATTCATTAATCCTGTGTTCATTTTGCGAATTGCAGGACGTTCGTATTTTAATTTTTCAGTTTTCATACTAAATTTATTTTATTGTTTTTAATTCTTTTTTTTGTCTTTATCCTACTCTTTCAAGTAGAAAAAGAAAAATTACAATTCTCCGAATGCAGAAATTTTTTGAAATTCTGAAACATCCGTAATTAAATCCCAGGCATAGCGAATAAACAATTTACCGACAGCATAGGTAGTGAAAGGTTTTACTTTTTCACCTAACGCTAATTTAACAAGAGCCGCTGGTTGATTTTGTCCTGCTCCTACCGTCAAGTAAATCCAAGCTGGAAATCTTGGGTTAACTTCCATGATGTAGGGTTTGCCATCTTGTGTTCGCATGATTTCAATTTCAAAACCACCGCGCCATTTCGTTTCTTGAATGAATTTTTCTGCCAAATCAATTAAGGATTGTTCTTCCAGTGTAATTCCTGCCCAAGCTTTCCCTTTATCTGTAATAAATAATTTACGCATTGGTACGGCTGAAATTGTATTTCCTTCTCCATCTCCTAACGCTGCAATATTTACCTCTGTACCAGAAATAAACTCTTGGATGATAATCGGTAGTCCCCATTTTGCATTCAATTTATGAAATGCTTTTTGTGCTTGTTCTAAGGTATATGCGACAGTCGCCTCATAATATTTTCCTTTTACAACCAATGGATAACCAAACTCTTTCGCCGTTGCTGAAAGTTCGCTTACATCATAAATTGTTTTATCTTTTGGAATTAAAAAACCGTGCTTTTCTCCAAACTTAAATAAGTTCACTTTATCTCTTGACTCAAATTGTTCATTTGTTGGAAGAAAAGTTTCTATTCCTAAATCTTTTAGTTGCGGAGAAATTTTAATGAAATTGTATAATTCTGCATCAAAATTTGGAACAATTACATCAATTTTTTCAATCGCATGAATGTATTCTATTCTGCTTAATAATGTTTCTGTTCCTGCAGCAGGATATGGAATTTGATAGACTTTGTCTGCAATTCCTTCCATATAGATCCCTGGCTCTAGCGACTCATAGGAAAGTCCTATAATTCGGACGTCGAAATCTTCACAATCTCGGATTCCACGTATTACAGCTACACCTGGCCCAGGACTGTCAACGGCATTTAATCCAGTGACTGCAACAGTAATTTTTCGTTTCGTTGAATTAGTCATTACTTACTAAAAAATGGTCCTGTAACTGCGAAATAAAATCTTCATAATCTTTTTCAAAAACGGTAGGTTCTACTTCGTATTTAGAAGTTATTTCCTTCTTTATTTCTGTTAAAGATTTTCCTTCTTTTAATAAACGAATAAGTTCTGCCCCAACTAAATTCGTTGAGAAAGAATCTCCATTCGATGGGTTAAAGATAAACCCACTATCACTAACTGCTAAATTTGAATGTATTTTCATGGCATATATATTTATAGTTATTGTAATCAACTCTTCAAATATGAAAAATAAAAGTTTTGCTAAAAATTAAAAGATACGTACAGGGTGAAAAAAGATATGAAAAGGTGTTTTTCGTCGAAAAAATTATTCTTCTTCTGATATCTCTAGTCCCAATGACTTATATAATGGAACTTTATAATTATCCCCGATGAATAACTCTGTTTCTTCTATGGTTAATCGTGTTTTTTTAATCGAGGAAATTTTACTCAAATTCACAATGAATGATTTATGTACACGTTTAAATCCTAATAAATCCAAGCGTTCTTCCATCGATTTCATACTCATCCTGGTGATTATTGGTTTTGAATTTGCGGATAAGTAAATTTTGATATAATCTTTTAAACCCTCTATATATGCAATTTCAGGAATATTAACCTTTACCAAGCTATAATCGGAATTTACAAAGATATAATCCGGCGGTAGTTGCTTTAGGATCGCTGGAGTCGAACTATTTATCAAATTATGCGCGTCCTTTACTTTCATGACACTTTTATAAAATCGATCAAATGAAAAGGGCTTTACCAAATAATCGATCACATCCAATTCAAAGCCATCCAGGGCGTATTTTTTATAAGCGGTAGAAAAAATAATAAAAGGTTTTTGTTTCAAAGATTGAACAAATTGTATCCCATTTATTTCAGGCATTTCAATATCTACAAAAATTAAGTCTATCGTATCATTATCTAATACTTGATATGCTTCCAATGCATTTTTACATGCAGTTACAAACTGTAAAAAAGGAACCTTACGAATGAATTCTTCCATCATTTCGAGGGACAAAGGCTCATCATCGATACAAATACATTTAATCATTTTATAAGGTCTATGGATAAAAATACCGAATACCAATCTTTTTCAATAGACAGGTTTAAAGTATGTTTATTTGGGTACAATAATTCTAATCTTCTTCCAACATTTGTTAATCCTATTCCATTATTTTTGTTGTCTCTAATTGTTGTAACAAATTTATTTTTTACTTCCAAAATTAATGCACCCTGCTTTTCTTCTATCGAAATATGAATTTCAGGATTATTTATAACCGAAGTGCCGTGTTTGAACGCATTTTCGATAAATGGTATTAAAAGCATTGGTTCAATATATTGATCAAGTAATTCTTCTACTTCTAAGTTCTTATGGATAACAACACTCTCTCCAAAGCGAATACCTTGCAGATCAATATAATCCGAAATATATTGAATTTCATTTTCAATCAACACTTTGTCTTCATCCGATTCATACAACATATACCGTAACAAAGAAGCTAATTTCAGCAAACAACTTTCTGCTAAATCGGACTGTTTTCTAACTAAAATAATACTACTATTTAGTGCATTAAAAATAAAATGCGGACTAATTTGAGATCGTAAAAAAGACAATTCCGTTTTTAAATTTTCTGTTTCTTTTTCCTTGTTTATCTTGTCCTGTAAAAATTTATCCATCAATATACGATAGGTTAAACTTACCATCAACACAAAAAACAAGGGTATTGACAAGGCAATTGTTTGATTCAATCGAAGTACATGTAGATTTGGTAATCTTGGAGCACCAATAGGAGGCTTAGGTAATCGTAGCGAAGGAAAAATAATATAAGATAAACTTAGAATTAGAATAACTAGAAAAAAAAGAATAATAGTATATTCTATTTTTCTGGACTTTTTTAAAAATTTAGGAATTAGATAATTACTATTAAAATAAAAGACGAAAATAAAAAAAGCATGATTTATAAGTAAATGAATGTCAAAAAAGAATTTAGGGTTAAGACTTTTATCTACAGGATGAACACCCCTTGGATCAACAAAAGGAACTAAATAAAGTACTACCCAAAAAATTAAGTGAAATAGGAATAAAAAAAAAGCAGAAGTTGATTTCAAACGAATTTGCTATTTAATGTAAAAAAAAAAGAGCTTAAACGTATGTTTGCTCTCTTACCTTATTATTTCTTTTTCTTTTTCCCTTTTTTGGAATCTTTCTTCTCCAATTTTAAATTTTCTACTGGAGAAAGTAATTTTTGTTCTGCCAAATCTGGATCAAAGTCCATACCTCTTACAAAACCTTCTGTACGTCTATTTAAAGCATGTAATTTTTCAAATTTTACAAGATCTTTGGTTTTAAATTGATTGATGTATTTTTCGGATAAAACCACTGCTTTTCCTCTTTCATCTATCCATTTTACAGGTTCTTTTTCCCCTTTACCTACAGGAATGAGACGACGAATATCAATTCCTTTTTCCTCTACCAAGTATAGTACACATTCTCTTGCTCTGTTTTTGGAAAGTTTTAAATTAAAATCATCATTTCCACGACAATCTGTATGTGAACTTAATTCCAAAATCATTTTCGGATATTTCATTAATACATCGTACACAAAATTTAAAGAATCTTTCGAACTGATTGTTGAATCTTGTAACAATTCCCATTTACCAAATGCATATCTCACCTCTGGGATACGAATTTTTTCTTCAGGAATTAGTAATGGTACGTCAATAATAAAGTTTTGATCATAGCGTAAACCACGTGTTGTGAATTGCGTTTCACTTTTATTTTTTTCAGCACCAACACGATACGTTAGAATTGTATAGTCTGTATTTTCTTTAATTACGCGTTCTCCATTCGCTTTAGTTTCAAAAAAGATTACACCCTTTTTGTCTGTAACACCTTCCACTTTAGAACTATCAGAACCAATAATTAACACCTTTACATTTCCAATTTTCTTTTCTATTTGTCCTAGTTTACTAACGATAATTTTGATATCGTATTTATTTGGCGGTAATTGGTATTTATACAAGTCTGTCTTGAATGTTTTACCTAAACCGGATTTTCTTTCCGAAGTTAAATAACCCTCAGTTTCATTAATTTCAATTAAACCGAAGTCATTTGCTTCAGAATTTCTTGGAAAGCCAATATTTTCAGCTTTTTCCCATAAATTTTTTCCATTTGTTGAACTTTTAATTGCTTTGAATATATCTAGTGCACCTAATCCAGGTCTTCCATCCGTAGAAAAATATAAATCTTCATAGGCATTAAAAGTTGGAAACATTTCATTTCCAGCGGTATTGATTTCAGGGCCTAGATTGACAGGAGGAGACCAAATATCTGCTTTTTTAGAATACGTAGAATACCATAAATCTTTACCACCAAAACCGCCAGGTAGCTCTGCAACAAAAATCAAAAAATTACCATCTGCAGAAACACACGGTTGCCCAATTGACACAGAATCTGCATTTTTCAATGGTAATTTAATAGGTTCAGCCCAATCTTTCCCTCGTAATTCAGACATCCAAATTTCACAGCCTAAATTTTTATTTTTTTCGTATGGGCAACGTGTAAAAAACATTTTTTTAAATTTACTATCAAAACATACCGTTCCTTCGTTAAATTCTGTATTTATTTTTTCACCAGGTAATAAAACAGGTTCTCCAAAATTCCCTTTTTTATCAATCTGCGTAAACCATAAGTCCATATGTGGTTCCCCCGTTCTTGGATCCGTATCACCTGACATGGAACTTGGCCTATTTGAACTAAATACAATGGAAGTTTTCTTTTTATCTGCAAAAACTGGAGACATGTCAAAGCCTTCTTTGTTTAAAACAGAAATATTAGTTACTAAGTGATTTGTTTTACGTGACATAAATTTAGCTACTTCCTTACAAGCAATTAAACCTGCGTCCGCTCTGGAATCCAAGGGAGCAATATTTTTGTAAGCATTATAATTTTCGATAGCTAAATTATAATCCCCCATGTAACGAATCATTTCTGCGTAGTAAAATAATACTTCTGGGTAAATTGTTTGGTAATTTACTACTAAGGCTTTTTGATACCAATCCAACGCATTTTTATAATCTTCTAACTTACGGTAACATTCCCCTGTTTTGAATGCCATATCCCCTTTTCTCTCAGAAGCTTTTCTATGTTTTGGATTTACTTTCTCAAATGCATACATAGTAAGCTTTACTGCTTCTATATAATTTTCATCTTGAAATGCTTTATTTGCTTTTTTAATTTCTTTTGGCTCTTGGCTAAACACCTGAAAAGCAAGTATTAAGAAACAGAAAAAAAGTATATTACGAAATAACATAATGTTTATCAATTTAATTCTAACAAATAGAATTTGAAAGTAAGTATAAATCACGAAACTACAAAATGATAGATGGAAAATTAACTACTCTCTCGAACCTTGCGTATAATTTTCCCATTTTTTCACAATCTCTTGAAAACCTTGTGGTAAATCTGAATCAAAACTTAAATATGTATTCGTCATTGGATGCATGAAACCAAGTGTTTTAGCATGTAAAGCTTGGCCAGGAATTAGCGAAAAATTGTTCTCTACAAATTGTTTGTATTTCGTATGGGTTGTTCCTCTTAAAATTGCATCTCCACCATATTCATTATCATTAAATAGCGGATGTCCAATGGATTTCAAGTGAGCTCGAATTTGATGTGTTCGTCCAGTTTCTAATTTACACTCAATTAAAGTAACCAGTCCAAATCGCTGTAATACAGTATAATGCGTGACTGCATGTTTGCCATGCTCGCTTCCTTCAGGAAAAACAGCCATGACTTTTCTATTTTTCAAAGATCTTCCTATATTACCTATAATGGTGCCTGTATCTTCTTTTACATCCCCCCAAACAAGTGCATTATATCTTCTTTCTGTCGTACGATCAAAAAACTGTTTAGCAAGATGCGTTAAGACAAATTCTGTTTTAGCAATCACCATTAATCCGGTAGTGTTTTTATCTAATCGATGCACTAAACCTGGTCTTCCCGAATAATCAGAGGTTTTAATAGGTAAATTATCAAAGTGATAGACTAAAGCGTTTACTAATGTACCCGTATAATTACCGTAACCTGGATGCACTACCATCTCAGATGGTTTATGTACCACGGCTAAATATTCATCCTCATAGGCTATTTTGATTGGAATATTTTCCGGAATCAATTCAATTTCTCGAATCGGATATGGAAAAACCACAGAAATTTCATCGCCAGGTTTAACCTTGTAGTTTGGTTTTATAGGTAATTTATTTGCTAAAACATTGCCATTTCGAGCAGCAACTTGAATTTTATTTCTAGATGTATTTGGTAAACGATCTAATAAAAATTTATCAATTCGAATAATTTCTTGCCCATTATCGACTTTAAATTTATGGTGCTCAAATAACTCATCTTCTCCAGCGTTTTCTTCCCATTCGGCATCATTGAAATTGTCCATTATAGTTTGCTTATTTTATATGTTTGACCTGTTTTTATATCTTGAAAGAGATAAATTCCTATTGGTAAATCTTCCATTGAAACCTTGGATTGATTTTCTTCTATTTGCAGTAATATTTTACCCTGAATATCCCTTAAAAAACCACCTTGAAACCCAATATAATTTGGAATAATCGATATAAATTCCTGAGTTGGATTAGGGAAGATAGTGATAGTATGTTGTTTCTCAAGACTTGCTTCATTAATTCCTACATGCTTATTCAGATTAGAGGAAAATATAGGACGAATCATTAATGCTCCTTTAGTTAATGATTTATTCCAGTCTGTACCAAAATTTGAATAATATGTTTTAGAATTTGTTAGTGTGTTTACATCAAATCCAATGTTTAAAGGCTCTTGATCAAACTGCTTAATTCCTACGAAAAATGTTCCTGCTATTTGCAAACGTTTAAAATCTTTAAAATAATAATTTGTAAACTTATTTCTTTTATCTTGATAGATAGGTTGTTGCGGAGAAAAATCTTCATCTTTATAAAGAATGGTATTCGGTATTCCATTTTTCTCATCCCACACATATAATGAAAAAAGTTTTTTTGATTTATCAGATACGGTAGGTACAAAATGAATGGATATACCTAACAAAGAATCGGAGATATAAGGTTCAAATTTGTAAGCAACAGTTGCAGAAGGAGTTTTCAATCCGTATGCTAACTCTGCAGTGCCATCATCATAAGCGTAATAATCTCGGAATATCTGATACGAATAAGAAGTATCATTCTGAACATACGCCGTATAATATTTTTGTTCGAAGGGTGCAGGAATAATTGTTTTTATGTAAAAAGTTGCAGAATCATCGGAATTAAAAGGAAAACTAAACGCTTGTTTAGAAAAATCGAAGTAATTATTATAGGTAGTTATAGGTAAGTAATTTATATCTCCTCCAGACAATTGTTGCCCAGGTAAATTGATGGATTTTAGTTTACTATTCTTATGGTAAATTTCAACTGTACCATCTAAATTTTGTTGTGGAATAGCAAAGCCATTGTGTACAGATATAGTAACAGAATCGTTAATCAGATTTTTTGTTGAATTTTGATAATGCTTCCATGGAACAGAAGTATATTCTTCTAAAAGAGAACCTGTAGGATATACTAAAGCAAAATCTTTAAATACATTCGTATCGTTTAATTTTGAATCTTTTTTCAACTCTACATAATCCAAATGAAAATGATCTAAACTTCCTGAGATATCCCCAAAATTAACAAAACGGAATTTAAAGTTTTTCTTAAAAAATGCTGGATTCGTTATTGCTAAATGTACTTTTTTAAACGTTTTTGATTCGACTTCAAATTTTACTGGGTCCGACTCTACTGTAGTACCCCAAAATGAAACCCACAAGTCCCAATCAGGACGATACACTTGTAAACAAATAGAATCATGCTGCTGTTTAGTTCCGTCGGTTATATTTTCAGGTGCATCCCCGAAACCCTTGGGCTGGTATGCAAAACTTAAGTATACAGAATCAGCAGGAACCAAAGACGACAAATCAATATTTTTGGATGTTAGATAGTCTCCATATCCTCTTGACTGTGTGTTTATTGCATAGGGATATCCTTTATCATTTAATCCATCAAAACTTGCTATACCTAAAGACCAAGGTTGATACGCCAAGGTGTAATTATGAAACGCAAATGAATCCACCCAAATTGCATTATTGTCTTTCAAGGATTTAAAAAAAACGCGCGCAGAATCTAAGAGGACATCTTTTGTATTTATTTTAAGGGAGTCATGCGAATTCTTACTTCCAATCGTATCATAATAGGTATAAGCAGGATATACAATACGATCTTGAAAAGTTGGTGGATACGTAGTTAAATTATACGCAACAATCGTAACCGGTTTATTTAAAATAGTAGTATCTTTTTTGGTGGAAGTATTATAAATTGAAGTATAAGATTTATTAAACGTGTATTTAGCAAACGTATATAAAGGTTTGTCGGTTAATTTATTTTTTAAAGAATAATACAGGGTATTTTGAATGTTACCAGTATAGGTAGAATCGTACTTTTGAAAACGATTTGTAGAAAAATCATCAAAAATTGGAAGCTTGAGTGTGTCAACGCTGTAAATAATGATCGAATCAATTGATTTATTCCGTTTTATATTATTTTCTGAAGTACCTGCTAAATTAGTTTCTAATGGAGATAAAATTTCATCTTGAGCAACGAGTTTTAAACTAGTCAGAGAAAATAAAACAACAAAAAAAATAAAACGCATATCAAAAAATTAAATCAATTTTACTTCAACGAAAAGAAGGTGAATTTATTATTCTTCACTCGATTCATCGGAGCGTTTATCTTCAAAATCTTTTTCAAGAAAGATAACAATGTCGGAACCTGGAGGACGCATATTACCTTTGAAGAACTCTGGCGTTTGTGAAGAGATGCGTGCTCTCAATGTGTCTTTTTTTGTTTTACAACCTACACAATCCCCAATGATTAAAGATACAGATGGTAATTCATAGATTACAGAATCTGCTTGAGTATAGGTCATTCCATATAAATCTGGAACTTCAAAAGGATCTTCTTTCGAACCTTTACCGATAATTAAATGAATAATGGAACCATGCGGTATCTTTGCTCCTTCCTTAATTCTTCTTCCTTTATATTTTTGAGAAATTACAGCATCGATATCATTTGGACTAATTTTAAAAGAAAACTGAAATTTCAACCCTCTATTTTTAAGAATACTTTCTGCATATCTTTTGGATTTATGCATTAAATCAGGAACAACAACATAGTTTATTTTTTTTGATAGACTTATCTCTAGGATTCGGGAACTTTTCACAAAAACTTTGGTTCGAGAAGTTGGTTCCGGATTTTGTTTTATGATCGTTCCTTCGCGAACATCTGGTCTGTAAATAGAATCTAAAACGATATAATCCAATTCCGATTCTTCTAGTAAATCGTCAATATTCTCAATGTGTTTTCCAACAATGTTTGGAACAGCTATTTTTTCTCCATGATGTGTTCGTATATCTAAATAAAGTAATGTACCACCAATGAGCAATAAATAGCACAAAATCAACAAACCGACTTGCTTGACAAAATGTTTTGTTGTGATAAAGGCAAGTATATTCTTTAAGATTTTCATGAGGACTAAATTTAACAAACAAATATAAATATAATTATGAATTATGGATTTAAAGATAATAGTATCTATTTTTGGGTATTCAATTCATCTACTATGAAACACATTGCGATATTATGCGGAGGATTTTCTTCGGAATTTGAAATTTCCAAAAAAAGTGCAACAACTATTCTTAACAATTTTCCGGAAGGGTATTTTCCGTTTTTAGTAGAAGTGACAAAAGAAAGTTGGACCGCTTTAATTTCAAATCAACGAGTAGCTTATAATCCATGGGAACAATCCTATACTTATGAAGGACAAAAAAGACAAATCGACGCAGCAATAATATACATTCATGGTAATCCAGGAGAGAATGGGAAAATTCAAGCCATGTTAGAAATGCAAGAAATTCCATATGTCAATTCAGGTTCATTAGCATCCGAATTATCCTTTGACAAATGGTATTGTAATCAGTTTTTAAAAGGGTTTGATATTCCAGTAGCAAAATCTTTGTTATTAACTAAAATCAATGATTTTACATCCGAGGAAATTATCACCAACCTTGGTTTACCATGTTTTGTTAAGCCATCTGATTCTGGCTCAAGTTATGGTATTTCAAAAGTTAATTCGCAGGAAGCATTACAACCAGCGCTTGAAAAAGCTTTCGCAGAAGGAAGAACTGTTGTTATTGAATCCTTTTTAAAAGGGACCGAAGTTACATGTGGCGTTTACAATTCTGAAGCAGGGATACAAACGCTTCCAATTACTGAAATTGTGAGTGAAAATGAATTTTTCGACTTCGAAGCGAAGTATCTTGGTAAATCGGAAGAGATTATTCCTGCTCGCATTAGTGAAATTGAAGTTCGTCGAGTAAATGAATTGAGTATTAAAATTTATCAACTACTTAAATTACGTTCCATTGCGCGTATCGATTTTATGCTTGTTGACCAAATACCACATGTTATTGAAGTAAATACTACACCAGGATTTTCAGAGGCGAGTATCGTACCTCGCATGTTAGCATACCAAGGTAAAAGCATAAAAGAATTTTGGAGAGATATTCTTCAAAAAGAATTGTAAACTATTGCAAGTATAAAGCATTCATAATTGCTTCCATTTTCTTCATGATTGCATTATTAGAACAGGAATAATTATTTACAATCAGTGCAAAGGCGATTTTTTTACCAGAACCTGTTTCGACATACCCTGCATAGGATTTAATTCTGCGCATAGTTCCACTTTTTGCGTAAATTTTACCTTCAGCACATTGTCCTTTACAAAAAGAGACTAAAGTTCCTGAAACTCCAGCAATCGGAAGTGTAGCTTTAAATACATCTCGATTCTTGGATAAATACATATATTTCAACAAGTCACAATAGTTTTTTGCACTCACACTATTGGATCGAGAAAGTCCGCTTCCATCGGTCAAATTCATTCCTATTGTATTTATTCTAGAAGCCCAATGATCTTCCATTGCTTTCACGCCATTCTCTGTAGTGCCCTCCCCAAATTTCTCATAACCTATCCAAGCATTTAATGTTTCAGCAAACACATTGATACTTTTCATATTCGTCCAATAGGCGATATCTCTTACAGATTTTCCGGTATGTTCAAGCAACAAATGCAATTTTGTATAATCGACTGGCAGATTTAATTTATCTTGATTTCCGCGACAGGAAATTAATTGTCCATCTACTTGAATACCTCTTAATAATAAAACCTCTTTGAAAGCTTGCAGAAATTGAAGTTCAGGGTCAGGCATACTTCCTTTCACTATGAAAACTGGTGAATTTGCAGATAATGAACCTCTTATTGTTCTGTCGTAATTATATGGTCCTCCATAAATTACCGAATTATCACCTACCCCATTTACAGCAATCAATTGATTCTTCAAGGTTAGATTCGGAACTACAGGGAAAGTTTTTAGTAGGATAGGTTTTAATTTTGGGGCTGGAACTTGAAAATAAAAGCGAACCCAATTATCATAAATGGAAAGTCCTGCTGGATATGCACCATAATAATTTCCAATGTCATCGTAAGCCCAACCGTTTGGAACACCGTTATACCCAAAAGCAGAACCATCCCCTATTATATCTCCAGTAATTTTTCGTATCCCTTTTCTATAGAGGGAATCTGCCCAGCTCATTAAAAATTGACTTAAACTGTCTTCTGCATTAAAGTATTGACTTCCAAGTGAAATGTCTGCCGCACCACGTATGTATAAATTTCCTTGTAAAATGGAATCTTTAGCTACGAAGGTATTTGAGTAAATTTTTGTTTTTGGAGAAAAATTAGGACCTAATAATTCAATAGCTGTAGCAGTAGAGAACAACTTAACAGTAGATGCTGGAGGTAAAGAAATTGAATCTTTGATACTACCTACAACTGAATCGTTTTTTAAGTTTATCGCTAAAAAACTGATAGATGCATTTGCTAAACTTTTATCTTTTTGGAAAGCAGTTAAAACACTATCCAAATTCGCTTGAGAGAAAACAACGGAACAAAAAAAAGTTAAAAAAATAGCTACTTTCATAATACAAAAATGGGGTGTAATTACCCATGAAATAAGCAGTCTACTAAAACTTTTTAACATTAAACCTTCAATAACCTTTCAATATAAAACCTAAAACTCAAGTTCAAAATTTTAATTTAGCAGGTTAAAAACTAGTCTATGCCCAGAGTATTACGTATTATCAATCGATTCAATATTGGAGGCCCAACCTACAACGCAACATTTCTTACACGATTTATACATGAAGACTTTGAAACCTTATTAATTGGCGGTTTACCTGAAGAAGGGGAATCAGACTCCCTTCATATTCCTGGAGAATATGGGATTACACCCACGATTATTGAAGAATTAAAACGTAAACCCAATATAAAATCAGACCGAGAGGCATATAAAAAAATCAAAGAAATTATACTTGAGTTCAAACCAGACATTGTGCACACACATGCTTCCAAAGCAGGAGCAATTGGTCGTAGAGCAGCATACGCATGTAATGTACCCGTAATTATTCATACATTTCACGGACATGTTTTTCACTCTTATTTTGGACAACTAAAAACAAAATTATTTAAATACATAGAACGAAAACTTGCGAGAAAATCAACAGCAATTGTAGCAATCAGCGAAATACAGAAAAAAGAATTATCGGAAATTCATCATATTTGTCCTACAGAAAAAATTCATGTAATTCCTTTAGGTTTTGATTTGCAGAAATTTCAGGATAATATTTTTGAAAAACGGAAAATTACACGAGACACCTATCAATTACAAGAAGAAGATGTTGCAGTTGCGATTATTGGTCGACTTACCAAAATTAAAAATCATGCGTTTTTTTTAGAAGTTGTTGAAAATTTATTGCTAAAACAAGTAGGAAACACTACTTTTTTTATCGTTGGAGATGGTGAACTAAAAGATGAAATTCAAGAAAAAGTAACTCTTTTAAATGAAAAATACCAAGCGAAAATTATACTTACCTCGTGGATTAAAGATATTGCAACATTTAATGCAGGAATGGATATAATCTGTTTGACCTCAGACAATGAAGGTACACCTGTAAGTTTAATTGAAGCACAAGCTTCAAATGTTCCAATTATAACAAGTGATGTTGGAGGAGTTAAAGATATCCTCCTCGAAGGAAAAACAGGGTACGTAATAAAAAAAGGAGATTTAGAAGATTACGTGAAAAAATTGGGAAATTTGATAAATAATAAAGAACTTCGCATGGAATTATCTTCGAATGGTTGGAATTTTGTGAAAGAAAAATTTCATTACACACGATTGACAAGAGATATGGAGGAATTATATCGAAAATTATTGGAGAAAAATGCGAAATAGTATACTTAAATTTAGTTTTTTATTCTTACTACTCACATTCATTTCATCTTGTGCAGTTCAAAAATCACGCATTTTTAAAATCCCAAGAGGAACAGAATACGCTTTCGATACACTTACACCAGCAACTAACAAAGAATACAAAATTGCTGTTGGGGATAAAATTGGGTTCTCTGTACTAACCAATAATGGAGAAAGGATGTTTTTAACCCCTTCAGCAGGAGGAAACTCTGGAGAATATGGGAAAGGGGAAATCACCGTTAAACAGGATAGTACAGCATTCTTACCATTAATTGGGAATATACACTTGGTAGGATTAACTACAACAGAAGCAGAAGATGTATTTAAACGTGAATTTTCAAAATTCATTAATGATCCATATGTAAGACTATCCGTGTCAAATGCTCGGATCGTATTATTCAAAGGTGTTGGTTCAACAGCAAGTATCATACCAATACCCAATAATAAAACTACCATTTTAGAAGTGATTGCAATGTCAGGAGGAATCCCAGAAAGAGGTAATGCAAAAACAATTAAATTAGTTCGGAAAGAAAACGGTATTCGAAAAATCTATTTAATTGATTTATCCACGATTGATAAAATTGAAAATGGCGATATGTTGGTTCAATCCAACGATTACATTTATATTGAATCAAATATTAATTACATGCAAGAATTCACGAAAGAATTTCAGCAGATAATCGCTCCTGCATCTCTAATTATTACATCTCTAACTCTATATAAAACATTCATTAAGTGATAGAAGCACCAAAAGGCATAATCGTTAATAAGGGTTTTTATCCACATATTATACGAAACATCTTAAGAAGGTATTGGTATTTTCCAATATTAACACTCGGATTTTTTTATGTTGTTGGGTATTTTTATTTGAGATATACAAAAGCAGTTTATGAATCAAATTCTGTTATTCAAATTTCCGACCAAGACCAAAGTAAAGAAGTTATTGGAATTGATAATGCCATAGCCGCAAAGGATATTTCCGCAGAGATACAATTTTTAAGCTCTCCGTTTCTGTTTGAAAAAGCACTTGGAAAATTAAATCTAAAAGTTAGTGCGTATGCGGAAGGAAAAATCTTAACAGAAGATTTATACAACAAAAGTTCTTTCAAAATCAATCTATTACAAATAACAGATTCTACTATTCTAGACAAACCTATTTTTATCAAATCGATTGAAGGTTCAACAATCGTTTTAGAATACTTAAATGGGAATAAAAAAAACAAAATTTATGGAAAAATAAACAACACGATTATTTGTTCTAAATTTCAAGTTTTTATATCGGTACCGAATTACAACTCATTTATTTCTTCCGTTAATGGAAATAGAATCTATTTTACCATTAATAGTAAAAATGCTTTATTTACAAAGTTTTTCCCTAATCTACTTGTTACGCCATTAGACCCGGCAGCCAAAACAATAGGCATTAGTTTTTCGCATGAAAACGAAAACATATGTCATGACATTGTGGATGCTGTAACAACTTCCTTTTTTGATTATGACGAAGAAATTAGAACACAAGGAGCAAACAATAGTTTATTATTTATTGAAAGTCAATTAGATTCTTTAGCGAAAGAAATGAGATATGCAAACGATAGTATTTTATCCATTCAAAAATCGTCTAAAATGACAAACCCGGACTCAAAAGAGCTAGATATATCCAACCAAATCAATGAATTAAAAGATGAATTAAAATTAAATTATGAAGATTTAACATCCATTCAAAATCTCAAACATAAATTACAAAATAATCCCAATAAAGTTGATTTATATAAACTAACCCCTGATTTTAATGAAGAAGGCCTCCTATCTAATTTGGAAAAAAATAAAGAAGCACTTTCTGAATTAATTGATAAACGGGAAGAAATTCTTTATTCTTTAACCGAGGAAACAAGCGAAGTCAAACAAGTAAACAAAAAGATAAAAGTTGTCATAAAAAACATACTCAAAGAAATTTTAAATGGCGAAAAAGATTTACTCGAAAAGATCTCAAAAAAAGAAAAAGATTTAAATGACTTAGAAAAAGAATCGTTTTCACTGCCAAAAAACAAAATAAAGTTTAAAAAACTAGACAATATTGTTCAGGTAAATGAGAAATATTACAAAATGTTTGAGGAAAAGAAATTTACCTACGCTATTTCCAATGCAGGTTACGTTCCTTCCAATAGAATTCTTAGCTATCCAACTATACCAAGTGAACCATTTAGTCCGAAAGGTAAAATAATTTACCTCGCATTTATTGGAGGCGGACTCCTTATAGGACTTTTATTTCTTACATTTAAATACCTTACATTTAATGAGATAAACAACATTGAAGAACTTAAGAATATTTTATCGGATAGAGTAAATATCCTTGGTGGTGTTCCACTAACCAAACAAAGTATGGAGTTCTCGCAATTGGTGGTGCAAGAATCTCCAAAATCGATGCTGGCAGAGTCTCTTCGTAACATTCGATCAAACCTTACTTTCATAAACAAAAACGCCCAAACAATTGTTATTAGTTCATCTATATCTGGGGAAGGAAAAACATTTATCGCATTAAATCTTGCGGGGATTCTTGCGATGTCTGGTAAAAAAACAATTGTTTTAGATTTAGATTTACGTAAACCAAAAGTGCATTTAGGATTTAATTCAACGAATGAACAAGGTATGAGTAATTTAATCGTGAATCAAATTACCTTAGAAGAAGCAATACAAAAATCAAAGTTTAACAATCTGGATTTTATTACGGCAGGACCAATACCACCTAACCCATCGGAATTAATATTAAGTAAAGAATTCCAAAGTATACTAGTAACTTTGAAAGCAACGTATGACATTGTTATCATTGATAACCCTCCTGTAGGACTTGTATCGGATGGTATTCAACTGCTTGCAAACGCAGATATTCCAATTTATGTATTTAAAGCACACTATTCAAAACGAATATCTGCTTATAAGGTTGCTGAAATTTTAGAAATCGAACAAATCAAATCATTAAACATTATTTTAAATGGTATCGACCCTAAACGAAGTGGATATGGATATGGATACGGGTATGGGTATGGGTATGGATACGGATATGGGTATGGTTACGGATATGGATACGGATATGGTTCAAATTCAGGATACTATGACGAACCAGAACAAACTTCACAGCCATTATTTAAAAGAATAATTAACAAAATCTTACGAAGATGATTTTCTCTAAAACAGATATTGAGGGTTTAGTTGTCATAGACACAAAAAAATATACGGATGAAAGGGGCTATTTTTTTGAAAGTTACCAACATCAAAAATTTTCTGAATTCATAGGAAAAGAAATTAAATTCGTACAAGAGAATGAATCAATGTCTTCTTTATATGTCATAAGAGGTTTACACTTCCAAAAACCACCATTTGCGCAAGGGAAATTAGTACGTGTATCTTTTGGAAAAGTAATCGATGTAGTAGTAGACATCCGTACAAATTCTAGTACCTATGGAAAAACCTTTTCTATAGAACTTTCTCAAGAAAATGGAAAACAATTATGGATACCAGAAGGTTTTGCGCATGGATTTGTAAGTTTAGAAGCGAATAGCTTATTAAACTATAAATGCACCAATTATTATAACCAACCTTCTGAAGATGCTATTGTCTGGAATTCAAGTACCCTAGATATCAATTGGGGTGTAGAAAATCCAATAATATCCGATAAGGACCAAATAGCCGAAGATTTTAGTAATTTTGTATCCCCATTTTAATTCTCTTGGAAAATTTCATATACATACTTAGTTTTTTAACTGGAGGAATAAGCATATCCTTAGTTGTAAATAAATTATTATTAAGTTTTTCGCAATCGCTTGGAATTCGTAATCGGAATGATGTTGTTATTCGTTGGAGTAATGAATCCAAACCATCTTTAGGTGGCGTAAGCTTTTATGTTGTTTTTCTTTTTGCGATTATTTGTTACAGTATATTTTCAGACAAACAAGTTCTTCACGACCAACAGATTATAGGTTTATTGATTGCTGGTAGTATTTCATTTGCGATGGGATTAGCAGATGACACGTATAACACAAAACCTTGGGGTAAATTGCTCGTTCAAATTCTTTGCGGTATAACCTTTATCTATTCTGGCACAATTATCGAGTTAACACACATCCCAATTTATGACAAACTAATTACCATAATCTGGGTTGTTGCTTTAATGAACTCCTTAAACATGTTAGATAACATGGATGGAATAACTGGAATTACGGTTGTTTGGATTTTATTAGCTTGCTTACTAAGTATTTTTATGATTGATGGCATTGTAGTAAACGTCGATTCCATTATGGTAATCTCTATACTGGGTGCTCTAATAGGATTTTTATATTACAATGTTAACCCATCCAAATTATTTATGGGGGATGCCGGAAGTCAGTTTATTGGTTTATTTGTAGCTTATTTTAGTACGCACGATCTTTGGAATCTTGGCTTATCTACGAACACACCATCTTGGGTTGGTTTTGCCATTTGTTTAATTGCATTTACACCTGCTGCTGCAGATACATTAACAGTTGTCATCAATAGATTAAGAAAAGGAAAATCACCAATGGTCGGTGGAAAAGACCACACAACCCATCATTTGGTGTATGCAGGATTAAAAGATAAACAAGTTTGGTATGTATTTACAATTATCGGCTTTTTCTCTGCATTATTAAGTTTAGTAATGATATATTTGAGTAGAAAAAAGGAGTTTAATTACTTACTTGTATTCCCAATCTATTTTATGGTCGTTTTTGGTACATTGTATTTTATTACATTAAAATATAAACAGCCTATCCCAAAAAATGAAGATAATTAGTATTCTATCGCTTTGTATATTCATGTATGCATGTACCGAGAAAAAAGTAGTTCATAAAGAAATTATAACCAATCCTAAACAAGTTCCATTTCAACTTCCAGATTTACCAAAGCGGATGAATTTTGCTGGAAAAGAAATTTATTTGGAAGACGCGGATATCCAAGAACGATTAGATCGAGAAGTATTAATCAATGTTTATTTACAATCGGCAACTTCGCAAATTATAAAACGTGCGCATCGCTGGTTCCCAATCATTGAAAAGATTCTAAAAAAAGAAAATATTCCGGACGATTTTAAATATTTAGCAGTTATTGAAAGTGCTTTGGTAGAACAGGCTGTAAGTCCAGTTGGAGCTCAGGGATTTTGGCAATTTATGCCATTTACAGCGAAAGAATATCAATTGGAAATAAGCCCTGAAGTAGATGAACGCTTAGATATCGAAAAAAGTACACATGCAGCATGCAAATACTTAAAACAAGCAAACCTTCAATTTAACGATTGGTTGTTAGCCGCAGCTTCCTATAACCGAGGAATAGGAGGAGTAAATGCTGATTTGCATTGGCAAAAAGCAACAAATTATTTCGATATGGAACAAAACCATGAAACAGGTAGGTATGTCTATCGCTTATTGGCTTTAAAAATTATCCTTGAAAATCAACTTGCATATGGATTTTCCATACCAGATTCGCAAAAATATACTACTATTCAAACAAAAAAACATGTAATTAGTTCTAGCATACTAAATCTATCCGATTGGGCCATTGGAAAAGGATATAATTACAAAATTTTAAAAAAATTAAATCCTTGGTTATTGAAAACACATTTGACGATTAAAAATAAAAAATACACCTTACTTTTACCAGATAGTAATGAAAAATTAAGACCATACTCGTATTACCATTGATGAAAAAGGAAGAACTGCAAGATGTTATCGAAATACTTGGTGCAAGAGAGCATAATCTAAAAAATATAGATTTAGTAATTCCACGCAATAAATTAGTTGTATTTACAGGATTATCAGGATCTGGTAAATCCTCTTTAGCATTTGATACTATATTTGCTGAAGGTCAACGGAGGTATATCGAAACATTCTCTTCCTATGCAAGGCAATTTTTAGGAAATCTAGAACGACCAGATGTAGATAAAATAAATGGATTAAGCCCAGTTATATCGATTGAACAAAAAACTGTTTCACGCTCACCAAGATCAACCGTTGGAACTATAACAGAAATCTATGACTTTTTACGTCTACTCTATGCTAGAATAGGAACCGCATATTCCTATAATTCTGGGGAGAAGATGGTGAAATATTCCGACGAACAAATTGTAGAGCTTATACTTGCGAAATACAAAGGGAAAAAAATTAGTGTACTTGCACCAAAGATCAAGGGTAGAAAAGGACATTACAGAGAATTGTTTGAACAAATCCTCAAAATGGGATTCTCGAAAGTATTTATAGATGGTGTTGTGGTAGATATCACTCCTGGCATGCAGGTAGATCGCTATAAAATTCACGATATCTCTATTGTTGTTGATCGTTTACACATCGAAGGAATTGACCCAAAACGCGTGTATGATTCCGTAGTAACAGCCATGAAATATGGCGAAAAAACAATTTCAATTTTAGATTACGAAACTAATGAAATCAAGCATTTTAGCCGTTTATTAATGTGTCCTAGTTCTGGAATTAGTTACCAAGAAGCAGAACCGAACATATTTTCATTCAATTCACCTTATGGAGCTTGTTCACAATGCAGTGGATTGGGTGATGTTGCAGAAATAGATATCGATAAAATAATTCCTGATTTTAAAAAAACCATTAAAAATGGAGGAATAATACCATTAGGAGAATATAAAAAAACTTGGATTTTTGAGAAATTACAGACCTTATTAAGTCATGAAAATTTAAGTTTAGATACTCCTTTAGAAGAAATTCCTACAGATGTACTCCAAACGATTCTCAATGGAAACGAAGGAATTGAATACGACAAAAAAGCGAATAAAATTATCTTTGAAGGGATCATTCAATTCATTACTAGACATTCCGAGGATAGTAGTGCCGCAATTCAACGTTGGGCACAATCGTTTATGAATAAAGTAACATGTCCTTCGTGCGCTGGATCACGCCTAAAAAAAGAATCTTTATACTTTAAAATCCACGAAAAGAATATTGGGGAACTTACCCAAATGGATATCGAAGAATTAGCAACTTGGTTTTCAAAATTAGAACAACATTTATCCAAAAGTGAACTAACTATTGGCACAGAAATACTAAAAGAAATCAATTCCCGTTTGCAATTTATTCTGCAAGTTGGTCTTAATTATTTATGTTTAAATCGTTCTGCAAATAGTCTATCAGGCGGTGAAGCACAACGTATTCGCTTAGCTACACAGATTGGATCTGAATTAATGAACGTACTGTATATTTTAGATGAACCAAGTATTGGACTTCACCAACGAGATAACTCAAAATTAATTCATTCGCTTCAAAATTTACGCGATCGTGGAAATTCCGTATTAGTAGTAGAGCACGACCAAGAAATGATTGAGGCTGCTGACTTTTTAGTGGATATTGGTCCTGGAGCAGGGGTACATGGTGGTCGAATTTTGAACGCTTGTAACTTTAATGAAATTAAAGAAAGTAATTCTCTTACAACTGAATATTTACTCGGACATAAAAAAATTGAAATCCCTAAAATTCGCCGACAAGGCAATAGTAAACAATTACGTTTATTTGGTGCAACTGGAAATAATTTAAGGAATGTTGATTTACACATACCACTTGGAACTTTAACCTGTATATCAGGAGTTTCTGGTAGCGGTAAATCTACCTTAATTAACCATACCCTCTACCCTATTTTGAATGCACACATTTACAAAGGGGTAAAAAAACCAATGCCGTATAGATCCATTGAAGGTTTAGAGCATATAGATAAAGTCATTGAAATTGACCAAAGTCCAATAGGTAGAACACCTCGTTCCAATCCAGCAACCTACACCAATTTATTTACCGAAATTAGAAGTTTATTTGCGGCAGCACCCGAGGCACAAATACGTGGTTATAAACCAGGGCGTTTTTCCTTTAATGTTGCTGGAGGACGTTGCGAAACTTGTGGAGGAGCAGGAATTCAAGTCATTGAAATGAATTTTTTACCAGATGTGTATGTTAACTGTGAAACTTGTAACGGTAAACGATACAATCGTGAAACTTTGGAAGTACGTTTTAAAGGAAAATCGATCAGTGATGTGTTGGAGATGAATATTGAGGAAGCGTGTCATTTCTTCAATAAAATACCAAAAATCCACCGTATTCTAGAAACATTAGTTTCTGTTGGATTAGGATATGTAAAACTAGGTCAAGCTTCTACAACGCTTTCTGGTGGTGAAGCGCAACGCATTAAATTAGCC
>Ga0114962_10000691_pt1 | contig 29619 bp, 23 predicted proteins | sample C_130820_MF_Meta_FD_87017 | JGI IMG/M metagenome (GOLD analysis project Ga0114962, IMG submission 87017) | Freshwater microbial communities from Lake Croche, Canada to study carbon cycling - C_130820_MF_MetaG | ecosystem: Environmental > Aquatic > Freshwater > Lake | place: Lake Croche, Canada...
AGTACTGTTTCAGATGAGGGACCTGCTATAACGAATCCTGCAACCAGTGCATTCGCTCCAACACCAACATTTGCTCGAGTAGAGATATTATATAATCTGGAGCCAGTAAGCGTTGTATCTGCATCATAAATTTCGGCCATGCCAATACCTGTAGTTGAATTGGCTCCTACCACAGAAATGGTATACGCTCCAGCAGGTAAAGTTTGATTAAGTGCATCATCTGACGAAGCAGGCGCAAATCCAAAGGCACCCACTTGATTAAATAAATTAGACAATGTAGTGGAACCACCCCAAGAGCTATTGGTTGCTAAAATTGAACTACTTGAATTGTAAAGTGTGAGTTGAGGTTTGGCGAGTGCTCCAGAAATTCCAAAAGTTGAAAGGGTAGGTCCAATACCGCGTAAAAGTAAATTTTTAGAATTTGATCCACCAATAACTACGCCGGCAGTAAGAGCAGAACTTCCTGTGCCGACTGCGCCCTTACTCGATAAATTTAAAAGTCTAGCATTGGAACTTACACTTAATTGAGCAGCATTTGATGTGGTGCTACCTGCTGCATTCATAACAACAACAGAATAACTACCACGTTGATAGGTACCAACATTGGGTAGTGAGAGTGTAGCGCTTGTTGCACCGCTGATAGCTGTTCCGTTGTAGTACCATTGATAGCCAATACCTGATGTAGAACTTGCTACTGTAAATGTTCCTGTGCTGCCCGTGGCTGCAGCAGTTGCTACAGGTTGCATCGTGATTACAGGTATCGTCGTTACATTTAGAGTTACTGCACTTGAAGTAATGCTTCCAATCATGTTAGTAACAACAACTGTATAGGAACCTGCATCAGATAGCTGTGCACTCTTGATCGTATAAGTTGAAGTTGTTGCACCTGTAATCGGTACACCTGCTAAATACCATTGGTAGCTTGGAAGAGGGTTGCCGCTAGCAACAACTGTGAACGTATAAGAATTTGACTGAATTATAGTCGAACCTATTGGTTGTGTTTGAATGGTAGGTGTAAACTGGTCAGGTGTTTGTGGAGTAGCTATACGAATTGTTTGAGATAGGGTATCTGCGATATAAACATTTCCACCAATATCGACAGCAACACCAAAGGGATTGTATAACCTTGCGATTGAGCCTGCTGCATCAACTGCGCCTGTATTACCAGAAAGACCAACAAGTGTAGAAACAACACCCTTAGGTGAAATTAGACGTATGGTGCTATTAACATAATCAGCAACGTAGAGATTGCCTGAACTATCTACAGCAATAGAGGCAGGTTGATTAAAACGAGCAACACTTCCAGTGCCGCCATTACTCCCTGCATTACCTGCAAGTCCGCTGAGCGTCGTCACTACGCCAGTTGGAGTCACAGAACGAATAGTTTGTCCTGAGGTATCTGCTACCCATAAATTTCCATTCACGTCAGAAGCAATACCATAAGGATAATCAAATCTCGCAGCTGTTCCTGTACCATCGAGACTTTGTGGCGTGTTATTAGGAGATCCAGCAATTGTTGTTACAACAGCAGCAGGTGTAATCTTACGTACAGTATCATTTAGGGTATCAGCAACGTAAATATTACCCATTCCGTCACAGGCAATACCGCGTGGAAAATTAAACTTAGCTGACGTTCCTGTAGCATTCGTAGAGCCAGCATTTATTGGACTAGGTATTGAAGCCGAAGGTGCCTGTCCCGCAAAAGTACTTACTATACCTTGAGGTGTTATTTTGCGTATTGTACAATTATACGTATCGGCAACCCACAGATTACCACTTGGATCAATTGCAATGCCGCAGGGATAGTTAAATAAAGCGACTGAACCAGGACCATCAGTTGTTCCCGTTACTCCTGGAGTACCAGCAACTGTAGTCACAACACCTGAAGGCGTAATTTTTCTTATGATACTATTTCCTGTATCTGCAACGTAGATGTTTCCCATACTGTCTGCAACCAGTGCTTGGGGACTAAGAAAGCTTGCAGCAGCTCCGGTTGCATTAGTAGATCCCATAGCGTATGCCGTACCAGCTATAGTTCTTAGAACGTAGGGTACATAAATAAGGAGTGTAGCGTTGGAACTTGTTACACTTGTAGTACCTCCTGATGAAACTATACAAGCATATATGCCCGCATTTTCAGGTACGGGATTAGCTAAGGTATAAGTTGAAGCAGTAGCTCCAGAAATATTAGATCCATTAAAAAGCCATTGATAAGTGAGCGAAGTACCCGTAGCTACAACGCTGAACGAAGTAGGTGTACCTTGATTAATGGTTTTACTCGAAGGTTGAGTTGTAATGCTTGGAGCTGTCTGTGCTCTTAAGGCTCCTGAAAGACAAAAAAACAGTAGGGTTAAGGCGAGTACTCGTACTGTAGCTAAGAATCGGGACATAATTAGAAAAGGGGTTATCTAATATTTTATTTTATTAATATAACTGCTTACTTTATTATAGCACGAAAAAAGAGACTCAGTGTCTCTTTTTTAAAACTAGTTTAAACGACTATTAGTTTAAACTTGATTTGGTATTAGACCGTTTAGCGGCGCCAGCGTCCGCCGAATTTAGGAGCACTATGGGACTTGCTAGGCCTACGGCCACCATAGCCTTGATGCGCCTTAGCCGTAGTTTTGGATGCACCAAGTGGTTTATATTCAAAACCCTCGAGTTGAAGACGAGGGATTTGCCTTCCAATAAAACGCTCAATATCGCGAACATCGGATTCATTTTCAGGTGAAGAAAGGGTAAAAGCATCACCTACTGCTTGAGCGCGTCCAGTCCTACCTATACGATGCACATAATCTTCAGGATTTTCTGGTACGTCATAATTAATAACGTGCGATACACCTGCGACATCTATACCCCGTGCAGCTATATCTGTCGCAACCATAAGTTCATAGCGCCCGCTTTTAAATCCTTCCAAAGCTTCAATACGTTGGTTTTGGGAACGATTTGCATGGAGAACGGCGACGCTATGGTTAGCATTTCTGAGACGAGTAGCAATACGGTCAGCACCATGTTTTGTTCTCGAGAATACAAGTACACTTTGGAAATCTGTTTTTGCTAAGAGGGCGAGCAAGAGATCGAATTTTTGCTCATTAGCTACAGGATATATCGCATGGGTAACAGACGTATTTACAGAGCGTGCAACACCAATTTCTATTCGCGCAGGGTCTTTAAGTGCAAAAGAAGCAATCTTAGCTATTTCTGGCGGAACAGTCGCAGAGAAAAAGAGAGTCTGTCGTTTTGCTGGGCAGCGCTGAACTACGGTTTTAACATCATTAATGAAACCCATATCTAACATACGATCTACCTCATCTAAAATTAACACTTCTATTGTGCTCAACTTTAGTCCGCCTTCTTTCAGAAAATCCATAAGTCGTCCAACGGTTGCGACAACAATATCTGTACCAGCACGCAGCTCACTTCGTTGTCTTCCATAGCCTACACCACCATGAAGAACTGTTGCACGTAAATTAGTAAAACGAGAAAAGTCCCTAAAAGCAGTTTCAACTTGAGCAGCTAATTCGCGAGTTGGTTCTAAAACGAGAACACGAGGACCTCCTGGTTTATGTGCCCCAAGTTTAGATAAAACCGGTAATGCAAATGAAGCAGTCTTACCGGTACCCGTTTGGGCAGAAGCTATAAGATCCTTACCATCAAGGACTACTGGAATTGATCTGAGCTGAATAGGAGTAGGCTCTGTATAACCTGCGGCGACTACACCTTGCATGATTAAATCGGAGAGACCAAGCTTGTTAAAAGGCATCATTGAAAAACGCATTAAAGAGCCCTTTAGGCGAGTTTAAACGGGACTAGGTCCTTTACTTGTAACTTCATAAACTAAACGTTTAATCAAATGTATGCTTAGGCGCTATCCATTGGCTTTAACAAGGAATGCACGTGACCTGTACTACCGTCAGATAATTGCTGCCGTACTAGTAATGATACTATTTATGGCTAGCTATTTAACCACCCACCGTTTTGGGCTAAGTATTGGTTACAGCCTGTCTCTTTATGTATTAGTTACTGTGGTAATGAAAGTATTCGATCGCTCAAAGCACGTTTTTTTTGAGATCACTGATAATAATCTTATCATATCTGGTGATATATTTGGTAAAACAGTTGAACTTAGTTCACTAGATCTTTTTTCGATGCGTAAAGTTGATCTATCTCAAAAAGGCCCAGAATCATTAAAGTGGAAATTGTGTGGTACAGGAATACCAGGTTACGCATCGGGTTTATTTTCACTTCGAAATGGCACAGTAGCATGCGTTTTTTTATCCGACCTAACCCAAGTCGTATATATTCCAAGTCTCAAAGGAGAAAGCTTACTTCTTAGTTTAGAAGATGCAGAAACTTTTATGCTACTACTACGCTCGAATCGTGCATTAAAATATGCACCTAAAATTGCATAAGTCTATTTTACTTAAGTGCGTCAAACAGGATTTCTGCAGAATGAAAAGCTGTTCGTTGTGTAGCATCCTTTATTTGGTGACGACAACTTGTGCCTGAAGCAGCTATGAGTGTTTCCTTTGAAGCTAAACGCACTGTGGGTAATAAAATGAGTTCTCCGATTTGATTAGAAATCTCGTAGTGATCTTTTTCGTAGCCGAACGATCCTGCCATGCCGCAACAACCTGATGGGATTTCTTCAACGCTAAAGCCTTGGGGTAGACTGAGTGTCTTAAGGATATGACGCATGGTGGACAGTGCTTTTTGGTGGCAATGCCCATGGACTAATACTGTTTTCTTAACGTTCGTAAATGAATCTGAATTTATTTTCCCTGCATCAATTTCGCGGCTTATAAATTCTTCAAAAAGAAAGGTATGTTTAGCTATATTAATAGCATCCTCTTTTAACGTAGGATCAACTAAATCAATATATTCATCTCTAAATCCTAAAAGTGCTGATGGCTCTATGCCTAAAAGCGGGGTAGCCTCCGTAATCAAAGAGCGGAATATCTTTGTATTTTTTTCGGCACATTTTTTTGCATAATTTAGCATTCCCTTGGAAAGAGCAGCTCTACCGCTTTCACTGTGCATGGGTAAAAGTACCGTGTAACCTAAGCTATTTAAAAGAAGTACTGTCTTTCTACCTATATCGACATCCATGTACTGAGTGAATTCATCGCAGAAAAAATATACGGTCTTTGTACGTGTTACGTTTTTATTAGCATGCTTTCGATGCCAAGCCCTAAAGTCTTGAGAAGCTAATAAGGGAAGTGATCGTTTAGATGAAAAACCAGCTACTGATTTAATTAACTTACTTGTAAGGGGGTTACTTACGAGAAAGTTGTAGAGCCTAGGTGTATTCATACTTAGGCCAGCTACTGTAGCGAAGTGGCTTACAAGGTAAGTGCTCAGCGGTATAGATTTTGTTTTATAGCTCTGATGTAGCCATTCAGCTTTTAAACGCGTCATGTCTACACTCGAAGGGCATTCAGACTTACATGCTTTACAGGAAAGACATAAATCCATGGCGTCAGATAATCCGGGCTCATTCCATGGACCATTTACTCTACTCGGATTATTCAATGCATTACGTAATAAATTAGCTCTTCCTCGTGTCGAATCCTTCTCGTTTCGAGTCGCCATATAACTTGGACACATCGTGCCCCCTGTTAAATGGGATTTAAGACAATCTCCTGAACCGTTGCATTTTTCTGTTGCGCGTAATATACCACCATTACGGCTAAAATCAAAACTGGTTTTGTAGTCTCTTTCTGTTGTATTCGTATTTACCCTTAGAGAAGAATCCATTGGCGGGGTATCTATAATTTTACCCGGATTAAAAGTCCCAAAGGGATCAAAACTTATTTTGATGGCTCGCATCATAGCATAGCAGTCTGGCCCTACCATATAACTAATAAATTCACCGCGTAGTCTACCATCCCCATGCTCTCCGCTTAAGGAACCACGATATTTTTTAACTAATGCTGCAACATCTGTTGCAATCGATCTAAACATTATACGGCCTTCTTGAGTTTTTAAATTAAACAAAGGTCGTGTGTGGAGCTCACCAGCACCAGCATGTGCATAATAAATACACTCAATACCATATTTACCCTTCATAAGTTGATCAAACTCTTCAATATAATCAGGAAGATCTTCTACGGCTACTGCAGTATCTTCAACAATTTCACGTGGTTTCGCATCACCCTCTATGTTTGAAACAAGACCTTGGCCTGCACGACGTAAGTCCCAGACGCGGCTCACATCTTGGCCAAAGAGCAGGGGATAAGCGTAACCTAAATCGCGTGCCTTGAGTTCGTTGATTAGTTGGTTAGCTATTACATGTACAGCTTCTGTGTCTTTATTGCGTAATTCTATAACAAGAATCGCACCTGGATCATCTTGAATAAAAAAACGGTTTCTTTGCTGGGTGATATTTTGTCTAGTACATTCCAAAACGTGTCTATCGATAAGCTCTACAGCTGTGGAAGAGTACTTTAATGCCCATTTAACTGCTTTAAGCGCTTCGTTAACTGTTTTAAAATGAACACAAACTAGAGCGGGATCTGCAGGTAATGGCTCACAGTTAAGTTCATATTCTACACTGAAAAATAATGTACCCTCTGACCCGGCTAATAATTTACATAGGTTTAAAGGTTCAGGATTATCTTGAGAGAATATTTGGTTTTCTAAAAGTGAATCTAAAGCATATCCCGTATTTCTTCTGGTAACTGTTTTCTTTGGAAAATTATCTGCTATCAATGCTTGGTTTCGAGAGTCACCTAACAGTGTTTTTAAGCAGGTGTAGATACTCTTTTTAAGAGGATTTTTATCTAAACACAAAGCCTCGAAGTCTGTACTACTTAAAGGTTCAAATGTAGTTTCTGTACCATCACTTAAAAAACCACGCGTTGAAATTAAATGATCACGTGTGCTACCGTATACAATTGAATTCGCACCACATGAATTATTGCCTACCATTCCACCGAGTGTAGCTCTGTTGGCAGTCGAAGTTTCAGGACCAAAGAAAAGACCATAAGGCTTAAGGTAACGATTGAGTTCATCTCGCACAACGCCTGGCTGGACACGTACTGTACGTTTATCAGGATCGACAGAAAGAATACGATTTAAGTAAGTACTTGTATCAATAATAATTCCGCTACCTACGACTTGACCTGCTAACGATGTACCTGCACCGCGAGCAATCACGCTTAGTTTGTTTAAGTGAGCAAACGAAATAAGTGTCTTTATGTCTTTATCTGACTTTGGACGGGCAACGGCTAAAGGTGTTTCTTGGTACTCTGAGGCATCTGTTGCGTACAAGATTCGACTAGGAACGTCCCAAGATAAATCTCCCTCTATCTGACTTTTTAGGTGTTCAAAATTAACCATCAGAAACGTATATAAGTGACAGTATAAGCAAAAAAGTGGTGGACCCTACCAGGTTTGAACTGGTGACCTCCTCAATGCCATTGAGGCGCTCTACCAACTGAGCTAAGAGCCCGTAACACTTATAAGCGGTAATTAGACTCAACAGGTATGGGACTAGGCAAGGAGTTTTTTCCTATATGTGTTTAAAGAAAGGGCGGTACATCCAAAGGATCAGTAAGCGTATCAAGAGAAATACGATTTTTTTCTATGAGTGATTTAATGTAAAGTTCCTCTTTTTCACGACGTAAAAGGTATTTATATTCAGATTCACCTGCAAAAAAGATAAAACTAAAGAGTACCACCATCATGAAGGGATTTGGTGAGAGAAAAGGAATCGATCCCGGGAAGAAAATAACTGCAGTAACAGCAACAATTGCGAGTAACTTGCCTAAGCTCGCTGCATAAAAAGTTGCTCGTATATAAGGCAATCTAAAAGCAAGTAAGGCTCTTAAAATACGACCACCATCCATAGGGAATATGGGGATTAAATTAAAAAGGCCCATAATGATGTTTGCTGCGAGCAAGCTACGCATGAGCCCAGCGAGCGAATTAGTATTGTCTAAGGATATTAGACTCCCCGAATTCCAGAAAAAAGGAAGTAAACTTAAGGCAATGACTGCATTGACAGCTGGTCCAGCTAGTGTAATCCAAAGTTCTTTAGTTGGATTGCTTGGTATTGTCTCAAATTCTGCCATACCTCCTATGGGCATAAGTAAAATTCTTTTAACTTTAATTCCAAAATATTGAGCGGTTAAGGAATGACCTAGTTCATGTAGAACAACACAACTGAAAAAAGAAATTAGAAGTGTGCAACTCCACACCAGTCCAAAGATCCCTTCGTCCCAAAATCCTAGCCAAGCAGCATACCCTAAAAGTAAAAAAAAGCTGAAATGAAGGCTAAGTTGAATGCCCCGTATACGGAATAAGTTAATTGACCAGCGCAACATGGATATCGATGTTAATCATTATTTTTCTGTTTCGCCAGCGCTAGTTTTAGTGTTATATCATATTATGATTTATGTCTGAACTTGTTTATAAAGCACCCACAATTCTCGTTATAGATGATGATGCCGAAGTGCGTTATTCTCTATCTCGTGTTCTAACGACAAAGAAATTTGAAGTTAAAGAGGCTGCGAGTGGTGAACTAGGTGTAGCGGCAATTAAAAAAGGTCCATTTCCTGATTTGGTTTTCCTCGATGTACGCATGGGAGCAATGGGTGGAATTGAGGCCTTGCAGCATATACGGTCCGCAAATCCTAAGCAGTTAGTTGTACTGATGACCGCTTTTGGTACTGCGCAAACAGCAATCGAAGCCATGAAGTATGGTGCTTTTGATTATGTGATGAAGCCTTTTGATCCGGCACGTGTATTGGCTATTGTTGAACAAGCCTTGAAGTTAAGAGCAGATTTTCACTCAGCGAATGACTATAAACCTATTTTAAACCCCGAGGATTATAAAGAAGGAATCGTAGGTTCCTCTGCTGTAATGCAGGATGTGTTTAAAATTATCGGTCAAGTTACGGCAAGTGATGTTACAGTTATGATTACAGGAGAGAGCGGTTCAGGTAAGGAACTCGTTGCTCGTTCTATATGGAAGCATAGCCACCGTTCCAGTAAGCCGTTTATCGCTATTAATTGCGCAGCTATTCCTGATAATTTAATAGAGAGTGAACTCTTCGGACATGAAAAAGGTTCTTTCACGGGAGCAACTGGCCAGCGTTTGGGTAAATTTGAGCTGTGTGATACGGGAACTATTTTTTTAGATGAAATAGGCGATATGGCTCTTGCTACGCAAACAAAGATTTTGCGTGTTCTACAGCAGGGTGAAATTCAACGCTTAGGAGGATCTGATACGATCAAAGTTGATGTGCGTGTTATCGCTGCAACAAATAAAGACTTAGAGGCTATGGTAAAACAGAAGACATTTAGAGAGGATCTGTATTACCGATTGAATGTTGTACGCATACGTATGCCAGCGCTGCGTGAAAGACCTGAAGACATTCCTCAAATTGTAGATTTCTGCCTACAAAATTTAGTGAAACAGCGTAAAGCAAAAGCTACGCGTGTTGCTCCTGAAGCTATGGCGCTTTTGGTTAAACATGTATGGCCAGGTAATGTAAGGGAACTAGAAAATGTCATCTACCGAAGTGCTGTTATTGCACAGACTGATGCGCTTGTGGTTAAAGATTTACCTGCTGAAATTCAAGGACTAGGAACCGCCCAATTACCTAATCCTTTACTAGGTGAACTCAGTACAGAAAAAGCACTCGATTTAATCTTTACTCACTATAGTAAGTCAGGAAAACCAATCCTAGAACAAGTCATCACTGAAATGGTTACTCGAGCCTTAGCACAGGATGCTAATAATGCTGCACCCTTATTGGGTATGACTAAACAAGCACTCCTTAAAAGACTTAAAAGTTAAGCTTTTATATCAGCGTAACCCTGAGGATTATTCTTATGCCAAATCCACGCAGTTTTAACGATAGAATCGATCGTTGTGTACTCTATATTCCAACCCAGTTCATCTTTAGCCTTGGATGAATTAGCGTAAAGTGAGGCTGGGTCTCCTTCTCGTTTAGGTTTATTAATCACTGAAATTTGACGTCCAGTTACGCGTTCTATCGCACTAATTACTTCACGATTTGAAGTCGGTTTTCCTGTCCCTAAATTATAAAATAATGCAGTTCCAGGTTTATCAAGCTTAGTGAATGCTGCGATATGAGCTCGGCTTAAATCATCTACATGCACATAATCTCTTAAACAGGTTCCATCCGGTGTAGGATAATCTGTACCGTACAGTTCAAGATGCGGTCTTTTTCCTACAGCAACGTCAAAAGCAAGCGGAATCAAATGTGTCTCAGGGTGATGGTCTTCTCCAATACATCCATTGCTTGCTGCACCTGCTGCATTAAAGTAACGAAACGCTGCAAAGCTAAAACCGTAGGCTAATGCTGCAGATTTAAGTAAATTCTCAACATCAAGTTTAGTCTGACCGTATGGGTTGATAGGTTCTTGGGGAGCGTCCTCGGTTATAGGTAATACTTTAGGTATACCGTAGGTTGCACAGGTAGAGGAAAATACAAATTTAAGTACACCCGCTTTTCTCATTGCGCTGAGTAAACTTAGCGTAGCGCAAACATTGTTGGTATAGTATTTAAAAGGATCTGTAACAGACTCACCGACATAACAATAAGCTGCAAAATGCATCACTAAGTCTATTTTTTCCTCTTTTAGAATGCGGATAAGTTCAAGCTCATTGTGAAGATCTACCTTATAAAAAGGGGTATTTTGCGGGATAGCCTTAGCATGGCCATAAACCAGATTATCCACGACTACAGGCTTATGTCCTGCTGCAAGGAGTTGCCTTATACAGTGGCTTCCGATGTAACCTGCACCTCCTGCGACGAGTACGTTCATGATTAGGAATTAGTTAGGCATTGTGTTGCATGAAAAACAAGCCTTCGTTAATTGCTTTCCGTTAGCTTAAAATTATATTTATATTTAAAGTTCCTATTAAGTCTCATACATGAAGTCTACTCGCATAGTCATCACAGGGATAGGCCTTACAGCTCCTAATGGTAATTCATTAGAGGAGTTTAGGAGGAGTCTTCTTGGCGGTGTTTCTGGTGTAGAAACCATTGATGTGCGCTACATGGGTAGACACCCTGCTGGGGTGTGTCACTTTGATCCCCTCAGGTATCAAAAGAAAAAGGAACTCAGAGTAGGTACCCGGGCTGGAAGTATTAGTATTTATTGTGCTAAAGAAGCCATGGCTGATAGTAGATTAGACTTTACTCATACCTCAACCGATAGGGTTGGCATATATATTGGTTGCACTGAGCATGGTAACGTAGAGACAGAGAATGAGGTCTATGCTATTTCAAAGTTTGGCTATGATACTAAATTTTGGTCTCATTATCACAATCCAAGGACGGTAGCTAATAATCCAGCTGGAGAGGTTTCCTTAAACTTGGGTATCACCGGTCCTGCCTATACCATAGGTGCAGCCTGTGCCGCTGGCAATTTAGGCATTATCCATGCAACTCAAATGCTCCGTCTAGGGGAAGTAGACGTGGCAATATGTGGTGGAGTAAGCGAAAGTATTCACACCTTCGGCATTTTTGCAGGATTTAAATCCCAGGGTGCCTTAGCAGCCCATTTTGACCCTAAACAGGCTTCTCGACCCTTTGACCGTGATCGTAATGGCATTGTTGTTTCTGAGGGAGGGTGTTTATACACTTTAGAGAGACTGGAAGATGCGCTTAAACGTAACGCTAAAATTTACGGTGAAATAGCAGGATACTGCGTAAATAGTGACGCGAGTGACTATGTGCTTCCTAATCCTACCCGTCAGGCTGAATGTGTACGTAGAGCATTAACTAATGCTCAAATTGAGGCTAAAGACGTAGATATTGTGAGTACTCACGCAACAGCAACACCCTTGGGAGATATTCAAGAGTGTGAAGCGATACGTGCAGTTTTTGGGGAGGGATGTCCAACAACCTCAATAAACAATACAAAAAGTTTTATTGGTCACACGATGGGAGCAGCTGGAGCCATAGAATTAGCAGGTAATTTATCAGCTTTTACGGATTCTATCGTTCATCCGACCATAAATGTGGAAAATCTTGATCCGCTTTGTGATTTGCCTGGCTTAGTACTTAATAATCCTAAACGCGTAGCAAAAGTAGATACCATACTAAACAATTCTTTTGGTATGTTAGGTATAAATTCTACGTTGATCGTTCGCCAGTATGTGGCTTAACTTAATTTAGATCCTACTCATGACCTACGACGAAACAAAGAAAGTTGTATTAGACATTATTGCTGACATTGCCCCAGACGAAGACCTTTCAAATTTGAAAAGTGATCTCCGTTTGCGTGATCAAGTACAGCTAGATAGTATGGACTTCCTTGATATTGTAATGGAGTTAAGAAAACGCCACGGAATCGAAGTACCTGAGGCCGAATACGGTAGATTAGCCTCTCTAGACAGCTGTGCTGAATATTTGACACCAAAGTTCATCGCGCTCGAAGCTAAGCGTTGAACTCTAGTTCGCATTACGACGTTGTTATTTTAGGAGCCGGTTTATCTGGCCTCGCTGCTGGTGTGCGTTTAGCGCATTACGGCAAAAAAGTGTGTATTTTCGAACGTCATAACGCTCCGGGTGGTCTAAATAGTTTTTATAGTATTAAGGGGCGTAAGTTTGATGTAGGTCTTCATGCTGTAACTAATTTCGTACCTCAGGGTGTGCGAGGAACTGCTCTCACACGGGTATTGCGTCAACTTAGAATCGACAGAAGTGAGCTCGATCTATGCGAACAAAGAAGATCCCGCATCACGTTTGGACGGGAAGCAGCAGTAACGCTAAATTTTAGTAATCAGTATGCTTTATTTGAATCAGAAGTTGCATCCCATTTTCCGAAAGCAAGTGATGGATTAAAGCAGTTAGTGGAACGAATAAAAGCAACAGATTATTCTCCAGACGCGCCTGTTTTATCAGCGCGCGCTGTGATCAAGGAATATATACATGATTTGCTTTTAGAGGATATGCTTTTGTGCGTCCCACTTTTTTACGGATCTGCCCAAGAAGGCGATATGAGTTACAGCCAATTCGCTATGTTATTTCAGGCCTCTATTCTTGAGGGACTTGCGCGACCTTTTGAGGGTATTAGGCCTCTTATTAAAGTACTTTTAGAAAAATACCGTTTAGGAGGAGGGGAGCGGCGTATGAAATGTGGAGTCAGTAAATTAGAAACTAAAGCCAATAAAGTGACTGCCTTAGTTCTTGATAGTGGAGAAATAATTACGGCTGATAGTGTGCTTTCATCAATAGGCGCTCTAGAAACGCATGCGTTGTTTACTCAGCTAAGTGAAGACCAAGCTCCTGAGATAAAACATGAAGTTAAAGAGGGTCGCGTAAGTTTTGCTGAGACTATTTCTATTTATGAGGAACAGCCTACAGCTTTAGGTTTTAGCGATGAAACAGCGCTCTTTTTTAACGATTCTACACGGCTTGACTATTCCGTGCCCAAAGACCAAGTGGACACACGCTGCGGAGTTGTATGCATCCCAAATCACTTTAATTTTGGTCCAGATAGAAAAATGCCTGAAGGTATTGTTAAGATTACATGCTTAGCAAACTATGCACAGTGGGCGCACTTATCCGAAGAAAAGTATAGGCAAGATAAAGCACTTTGGTATGACAAAATGCAGCACAGTGTATTAAGCTATTTTCCCAATCTTAAACCCGAGCTGCTTAAGTCGTCGCTAGTTCAAAGCGATATGTTTACTCCTAAAACAATTAAACGTTACACGGGACACTTAAATGGCGCAATTTACGGTTCACCAACTAAAAATATAGCAGGTAAAACTAAATTTAGTAATTTATATTTGTGCGGCACAGACCAAGGCTTTCTTGGAATTATTGGTGCTATGTTAAGTGGCATAACTATGGCAAATACCCATATTCTAACTAAAGGAGTTGAAGCTTAGACTTCTCATTACTGCTATGGCTTATGATTGGTTAAAAGGTGTAGCCGATGACTATGACGTTATTGTCATAGGTAGTGGTATAGCAGGTATGACTGGAGCTAACTATTTAGCTAAACAAGGATGGAAGGTTTTACTTTTAGAGCATCATTATCAGTTCGGCGGACTAGCAACGTGGTTTACGCGCAAGGGAGGACATATTTTTGATATATCGCTGCATGGTTTTCCGATTGGTATGATTAAATCATGTCGTAAATATTGGTCGAAAGATATAGCCGATCGTATAGTTCAATTAAGCGATATACGCTTTGTTAATCCTCAAATGAATGTAAAAACTACATTTACCAAAGAGGATTATACGCGTGTTTTAGTTGAGGAGTTAAAAGTAGAAAGAGACGTAGTAGAAAAATTCTACTTATATTTAACGCAGATGAATTTTTTTGATAACAATCACGAGACTATCCGTGATTTATTTAATCGATTTTTTCCTGGTCGTGACGATGTGCAGCGCTTACTGCTCGAACCTATAAGTTTTGCGAACGGATCAACTCTAGATGATCCCGCAATCGCCTATGGTATCGTATTTACTAATTTTATGGGCTCAGGCATTTATACGTTTCAGGGTGGCTCAGACTTACTCGTTGAAAAAATGACGGAAGAATTAAGAAAAAACGGTGTAGAGCTTCGAAAAAAAGTACTGGTAGAAAAGATATTAATTGAAGAGCGTGAAGGAGTAAAAGTCGCTTGCGGTATCGTCTCTAAAAGTGGACGAACAATTCGCTCGAAAGCTGTTTTAGCTAATTCAAATTTAAGAAATATTCTTTTCAATTTAGTCGGTGAAGAGAATTTACCTCCTGATTTTGCTTTAGAAGGTAAAGCGGTACGACTTAACTCAACGTCATGTCAGGTGTATTTAGGAGTTAAAAAAGGTGAGACAATACCTCATATTGGTGATATCGTTTTCACTTCACAAAGTCCTAAGTTAGACATAAAAGAATTAACGAGTCTACATACTACGAGTCGAACATTCTCGGTATATTATCCTGGAACACGTCCTGGATCAGATCGATATTCTGTTGTGACATCTATTAATTCAAATTACGCAGACTGGAAGGCTATGTCGGAAGAACAGTATACGCTTGAAAAGCAACGTATAATTGATGAGTCAATCACTGCACTTGAAGCTTATATTCCTGGGATACGAGACAAGCTAGATTGGACAGAAGCAGCTACACCCCGTACAATTGAACGCTATACTACTCATATTGGTGGTACCTCATTTGGGACGAAATTTGAAGGACTTAAGGTATCCATGGATTTACCGGATAAAGTTCCTGGCATGTATCATGCAGGATCAGTAGGTATTATTATGTCTGGCTGGCTTGGAACTATGAATTATGGTGTCATAGTAGCTAATAAATTAGATCGATACTTGCGTCATCTTTCTACTGGTTAATATCCTATGAATACATCAGTCATTGATAGAATTCCTCACCGTCCTCCCTTTCTTTTTGTAGATGAAATTATATCCGAAAATGAAGAGGGTCTCGTGGCTGTTCGTACTTGGAAAGCCGAGGAGGACTTTTACAAAGGGCATTATCCGGGAGCACCAATCACGCCAGGAGTGCTTTTATGTGAAGCCGTATTTCAAACAGGAGCTCTATTTTTATCACGCCAATTAGTTAAAGACGGCACTACCGGTGTACCTTTACTAGCTCGTATAAGCGATGTGCGCTTCAGAAATCCTGTATTCCCTGGAGAAACTACGACAATAGAGGTTAAAAAAAAGGAATCACTCGGCGGTTTCGTAATGATGACAGGTTCGGTTAAATCGGGCGAAAAACGCGTACTAACCGTTGATTTCGCAGTCGCCTGGAAGACGCCAGAGTCTAAGGTCTAAGTAATGGCTGATTATTTAGGCATAGCACAAAAGACGTTTCTTGTGTTCGGAGTAGCGAACAAACGAAGCGTAGCTTGGCATATCGCTCGCTCACTTGAGGAGCAGGGGGCTTATGTTCTTTATAGTGTGCGATCAGAGGCGCGTAAAAAGTCGCTTGAAACTTTGCTATCGGGTAAGACCGTATTTATATGTGATGTAGAAAAAGAGGGTGATATGACAGCACTTGCAACAGCTGTAAAAAAAGCTCACGCAGGTAAGCTAGATGGAATCGTACACTCAATAGCTTTTGCAAATTATTCTCATGGTGTAAAAGCTTTTCATGAGACACTGCGAGCTGACTTTTTGCAAGCGGCAACAATTTCTGCCTTTTCTTTAGTGGAAATAGCTAATGCTTTTAAAACTCAATTAGCAACGGATGCTTCAATAGTAACCCTAGGTATTTCGTCGTTACTTGTTACACCTGACAATTATGGCTACATGGGACCTATAAAAGCCGCATTAGAATCATGCACTCGTTTTTTGGCTAAATCGTTTAGTTCAGATTCTCAGATTCGATTTAATGTTATAGGATCAGGACCTCTTAAGACAAGTGCCTCTGCTGGTATTCCTGGGTATTTAGAAAGTTATCTTTTTGCTGAGAAATTAACTTTTAGAAAACGAAATCTTGAAACTCAAGAGGTAGCTGATACCGCTTTGTTTTTACTAAGTAAACGTAGCAGTGGTATTAATGGCACTACGTTAATTGTAGATGCAGGACTAGGAAGTAACTACTTCGATCAGGAAGTTGTGCATCTTGCGATGCGCGTTGATCCTAAGAAAGAAATGTAAGATATTTCTTATGCATTTCACTCATGTTTGTATTGAATCTCTAGCTGTAGTGCTTCCCGATGAAGTACTCACTTCTGCTGGTATAGAGCAACGATTGGCACAGGTTTACGAGCGTCTTAATCTTCCTTTAGGTCGTCTAGAATTAATGACGGGAATTAAAGAACGCCGTATGTGGCCCCAAAAAACGCGTCCTTCAGTAGGAAGTACTCTCGCTGGTAAAGCAGTTTTAAATAAATCCAGTATAAAGTCTGCTGATATAGAACTCTTTATTCATGCTGCCGTTTGTCGCGATATGCTGGAACCTGCAACTGCCTCATTTGCTCATGCAGCATTAGGGTTGCCTGAATCTGCTCAAATTTTTGATATTTCAAATGCCTGTCTCGGTTTTTTAAATGCTATGACCATGGCAGCAGGTATGATTGAATCTGGTCAGATAAAATGTGCTCTTATTGTATCCTCTGAAAATGGAAGACCGCTCGTTGACTACACGATAAAGCATTTGAATGAGGTAGAACTTTCGCGTAATGAAATAAAACCTTTCTTTGCTAATTTAACCATTGGTTGTGGTGCTGTAGCAGCTATTCTTTGTCACGATTCTCTCATTCAAGGCAAAGGGCATAGGTTACTAGGCGGAGTAGCTAAAGCTGCCACCCATCATAGCGCCTTGTGCCAAGGAGATTCTGAAGGTACTGGTGGGCTTGCTATGCAGACAGATTCAGAACAACTCTTAATCGCTGGCGTAGAATTAGCCCACAAAACATGGCTCGATTTTAAACATCAGCAGGGTTGGACTGAATCTGATATAGATCGTTTCATAGGTCATCAAGTTGGAGCTGTGCATAGAAGGCGTGTTTTTGAAACGCTCGGACTTGATATAGTAAAAGATTTTTCAACCTTTGAAACATTAGGCAATATCGGCTCTGCTTCACTCCCAATAACCTTAGCTCATGCTGAGCAAGCTAATGCTTTAAAAACGGGAGACCGTGTAGCTCTATTTGGTATCGGTAGTGGTTTAAATTGTATGATGCTTGGAGTTGAATGGTGATGAACACGCTTATTCCAGAGTTTCTTGCAAAAGATTATCCTTTTAAGCCAAAATCTTTTATTACGCCTTGGGGTGTAAAGATGAGCTATCTTGATGAGGGTAGTAGTACTGATTCAAAAGAGGCCGTTCTTTTTTTGCACGGCAATCCGACTTGGTCTTTTTATTACCGTAATTTAGTACCTACTATATCACGATCATTACGATGTATTGTTCCGGATCATATCGGCATGGGACTTTCTGAAAAGCCACTTAATTATTCATATACGCTTAAAACACGTATTGATGATATTGAAGCTCTTGTAAATTCACTTGGATTAACCCGTGTACATTTAGTTGTGCATGATTGGGGAGGAGCAATTGGTATGGGATGGTCTGCACGTTACCCTGATCGCGTAGGAAAAATTGTTATTTTAAATACGGCAGCTTTCACCTCAAAAGTTCTCTCCAAGCGAATTGCTTTCTGCCGGATTCCTTTTATCGGACCTTTCTTTATTCGCGCATGTAATGGGTTTGCTTGGCCAGCAACGTGGATGGCAATGCATAAACGTAAACTTACAAACCAGGAAAAAGCAGGATATTTATTTCCGTATGATTCTTGGGATACTAGGATAGCCGTAAATGCGTTTGTTCAAGACATACCCATGAGTCCGAGTGATAACAGTTATAAAACACTCCAGGAGGTTGAGTTGGGCCTAAGTCTTTTTAAAATAAACCCTATGTTAATTATTTGGGGAGGAAAAGATTTTTGCTTTAATGATCATTTTTTTAATCAGTGGATAACTCGATTTCCAAATGCTTTAGTTAATTATATACCAGAAGCGGGCCATTATATTCTTGATGACTGTGAATCCTCTGTACTTCAGCAGATAGCTCACTTTATTATAAAATAAACATTTATGAAATTCGAACACTTTGCTATTAATGTTCCTGATGTGCGTGCAAGTACTCAGTGGTACGTGGAGCATTTAGGCTTAAAAGTAGTCCGTAGCATCGAACAGGCTCCTTATACAAAATTCTTAGCGGACGATACTGATCGTGTAGTCGTTGAACTTTACTCTAATACGACTGTTACTATTCCAGATTACCAATTAATTCCGCCTCTTAATTTCCACATTGCATTTGTAGCAGCAGATGCAAAGGCAACTGAACTACGTTTAATTACTGCTGGGGCTATTCTCTTTAAAGAAGAAACATTACCAGATGGATCATTTTTAGTTATGATGAGAGACCCCTGGGGTGTTCCACTCCAGTTTTGTCAGCGCTCTAAACCCTTTTAAAGACGGCTTGTTCTTGGTAAGCTATCCATTTATAAACTAATAGCTTACAAAAGAGGCTTTCCTTGTGATTAGGTAATCTCTACTATCTTAAGTTCGCATGCAGAAATCACTCATTATCTTTAAGCCAGATTGTATGGAAAAGCGTAACGTCGGTTCGGTATTAAGCCGATTCGAAAAAGCCGGTTTCACCGTAATTGGCTGTAAAATGACACGCCTTAAGCCTACAGTTCTTCGTGAGCATTATGCTCATGTAGCTCATTTACCTTTCTATCCTGAAATAGAAGCCTTTATGAGTTCCCGTTCTGTTATCGTACTGGCTTTACAAGGTGAGAACGTTGTTCAAGAGGTGAGAGACCTTCTTGGACCAACGGATTCTCGTAAAGCACCCAAAGGTACAATTCGTGGAGATTTTGGGACAGATATGATGACGAATGTCGTACATGCCTCTGACAGTGTTGAGAATGGTATTGCAGAAATAGCGCGATTCTTTTCAAGCGACGAAATTTTTATTAATTAAAACGTCTTTTACCGTTAATGTTACGTATCTACACTTACGCTAAATGTAGCACATGTAAGTCAGCTACACGTTGGCTTACAGAAAAAGGGATCGTCTTCAAAGAGGTAGCTATACGGGAAAATCCTCCCTCAGTCTCTGAATTAAATCGAATGTTTGGATTTCAAAAAAGTTTAAAAAAACTTTTTAACACTTCTGGTTTAGATTATAGGTCTTTAGGTTTATCAAAGACATTTGATACTTTATCAAAAAACGAAGCCTTTAAACTACTAGCAAGTAATGGTAACTTAGTAAAAAGACCTTTTCTTGTATCCGAAAAGGTATTGCTTATCGGTTTTAACGAAAAGATTTGGAAGGATGCTTTCGCAGATTAGTGTCTTTGATAGTTAGTATGTCTTGTCTCTTGAGATAAGAGTACTGCACCTAAACTTAAAAGTGCAGCTGTACTTAAGTAATATCCTACAGCATTGATCCCAAATTTAAGAGCAAGTGTCGTTGCAATATAGGGTGCAAGAGAGGCACCTATGATTCCCGCCATATTAAAGCTTATGGATGATCCTGTATAGCGTACCGATGTAGGATATAGTTCAGATAACAAAGTCCCCAAAGGTCCATAGTTTAGTCCCATAAGGCTAAAACCTAGTATAACAGATGTTAGTACGCCCCATGTACCGTTACTAAGTAGAGTACCTAAAAAAGTACCAAAGATGATAATTAATAAAGAAATAATGACTAAGGTGAAGCGTCTGCCATATTTATCTGCTAGATAAGCAGACAAAGGTATACAAAGTCCGAAGAAAACGACACCGATCATCTGAATAACCAAAAATTGATTTCTACTGTATCCCAAATGTCCCGTTCCCCAGGAGAGACAGAATACAGTGAGGAGATAGAATAATACAAATGCTGCGACGGCAATTAAGGTGCCTAAAATAAGTGAACTTAAATGGTTTTTAAAAACGGTGAAAATAGGAACATCTACGCGTTTTTTCTCCGTAAGAGTTGCAAGGAAAGCGGGCGTTTCTGTTATTTTTAAACGTACATATAATCCAACAAAAACCAGGGCACTGCTCGCAAGAAAAGGTAATCTCCAGCCAAAGGATATAAATTGTTCATTTGTGAGACATAATGAGAGAATAAGAAAAAGTCCGCCTGAACAGAGAAATCCAACCGGAGCTCCAAGTTGGGGAAACATACCGTACCAAGCACGTTTACCAGGAGGTGCATTTTCTGTTGCGAGCAGAATTGCTCCTCCCCATTCACCACCCAAACCTAAGCCCTGACCTAATCGGCATAAGGCTAATAGGATAGGTGCCGCTATACCAATAGATGCGTAGGTGGGTAAAAATCCAATGGCCACAGTCGATAGTCCCATGGTTAAAAGAGCTGCGACTAGGGTCGCTTTGCGGCCAATTCTGTCACCAAAATGACCAAATATCGCCGAACCTATAGGTCTAGCAAAGAATGCGAGCGCGAAAGTGGCCAGGGACTGTAGTGTGGAAGCCGTGGCATTCGAGGCGGGAAAGAAGAGCTTAGGAAAGACAAGTACGGCTGCTGTGGCGTAGATATAAAAATCAAAAAACTCAATTGCTGTACCTGCCAAACTTGCAAGTAGAATACGACCAGGAGAGTTTGGGCTAAGGTTGGGGGTAGTTTGATTTGCCATGAAGTTTGCTATAAAAAATTATAATAGCTCTTATCTCAAGCCTAACTCCTGTGTATATTTGGTTTTAAAATCATATACTTCCTACTCAAGAGTTGCGCTATTATGTTAGTATTTTTAATTATTATTCGTACTTACTTATGGCAAAATTCTTACCAACTCTTACCTCACGCATGTGGGTAATTGTATGTTTGTTTGTTCTCTTAACAATTTGTGCATTTGGATTTTATCTTAAAGAGTCGTTCAAAGTGCATGGTTTAGAGAATCAGTTATCTCTAATACGTCTAGAATTACAGTCTTTAAGATATGCACAAGAAGCGCAGGCAATAATAAATTCTAGAGAAATTAGTGACTTAAAAAACATCTCAAGTCGTTTTAATATTTTTATACTTAAACCAAAAATTAAAAAGATTACGTCGTGTGTTGGTGTAGTGTTATGGGATACACTTTTATTTGAGGGAGATGTTTATTTAACTAATCTTCCTCATATAAAATCAGGGAGTAAAATTAATGTTACTTATTCAGGTAAAGAAAATGAAGATCTGCAAAATTTAGGAATATATAATTTTGATCTCAAAAAAAATGAAGTAAATATACATTTTAAAAATAGGAATATATCAAATACAGGGCGTTTCACAGTGAGAATTATTGGGGAAGAAGGCCTAGCTCAGAATCCTGAAGGGTACGTGATTCTTCAGTCTCCTTAGGTATTTTTAGCTTCTGTTTTTCTGCTTTAGCTCCAGCTGTATCAGGTGCGTTTGCGGCCTTTCCTAAAAGATCATGCCACTGAGTATTATCTGGTTTATTAAGTGTGCCTTTAATTTCTATGGTTTGGTTAAATTGAGTAAATCCTTGATCTGTATCTTTAACCGTAGCTAAGTGCGCTTTTGTAATAGTCTGGGCTATTTTTCCTTTAGCCTGAAGTTTTAGTTTTAGATAAAGCGGTTCATCTGTAAAACTCGACTGAGTTGCAGCAATAGTGCCATATCCACTTAAATGGATGTCACTAGAAACGAGATCTAAAGAATTTAATTCAATTGATCCGTTTTGTGAAATAATAGCGTTTAGCTTAAATGAGTCATAACCTATTTCTGCTAAGTCATTGGTTAAAGAAATAATATTTTCTGCATTTTGACTCACTTCATTATTTCTGTATTTTTCTAAATGATCTTTGAGTTGGAAAAAAGAACCAAGTTTTTGGCTTACACTACCTAAGGTATCGCTTACAACTGAAGTATTCTGGGGTATTGTATCACCTATATTTACTTTGAGTAACCTTACAATTCCGCTCGTACTATGTAGATGCAGTGTTTTAGTTGAATGGTTATATAATTCAGAAAGTGATTCTCCTTGAGATATTATATCTGCATCAAAAGAAAACTTGCCCTCGAAGCTAGAATCTAAGCCTTGTTTAAGAGGACTTAGAAAGTCAGCACTGGGTAATTCGTTCATAGTAGCATGGGCTAATAAGGTATAGGTAGTGATTTTATCTAATTTATATTCAAGTGTACCATCAGCAGTAAAACTATGGGTATCAGGAAATATACCACGTGCACCATGCATATGAATTGATTTCGGGTCGAATTCGAAGGTTGCTGCAAATTGATTGATATTTCTACTGGGAGTTTCTAGATGTGCAAATTCTGTTATAACTTTTCCTGATAGATTTCCCCATAAACGTTTATTAGAAACAGATTTTTTGTTTAATAATTCTTTTTTAAAGGAAAGCCACGGACTTAATAATGACAGATCTTCTGTCACAACATAGTCGCCAAATAATTTGGCCTCAAAAGAGGTCATATTTTGTTCATGGTTTAGAGAACATTCTATGGTAATATCACTCACTTTATTATTACGTTTTACAGTAATAGGTAAAAAAAGAGACTGTGTGTTATTTGGAAAAAAATCTATACGTGGTGCGAAAGTAAAAGACGTGTGATCTGCTAGTCCAAAAAGTGTTATAAGGCTCTCTATCGTTGATGAGTTTAGATTATAGCTACCTGCTGCGTTGTATTCGATTAAATCACCTTGTATATCCTCAATAAATAAGTCTTTGAAATAGGATTTAAGTGTAGTGAGTTTTCCTACACCTGTAACTTTAAACGTTGATGTACTTTCCGGATCTAAAGCTCTAAATGCTTCCCCGGATAGTTTTAGTAGTGGCGCATTTTTGGTATTAAATTCAAGTGATTTAATCACGTAATGTAAACCATCGCTACTTATCTGGGTATCGAATTGCCCTGTTACGCTTAAAGCGGTCAACTGATTATTACCCGGTATTTTTAATGTTAATGCAGGTATATTAAATTTGCTTAAAGTTAGTAATGTATAACCAGTCTTTAATCGTCTTAATGCTAGATTACCTGTTACCTCAGTACCTGACAGTAAAACCGGATTTGTAAGAGGAGATAACCTCGCTACAGGCATATGGATAAAAGTTATTTCTAATAAATTTTTATCTATTAAGTTATCGGCTAAGGAAAAAGTATCCGTATTTATAGTTATTGGTTCCAGAGTGTGGTAACTCGCAATCTTATTAGCTTCTAAGAGAAAACCCGTAATATTTTGTACAATAATTTTTTTACTATCTCGTAAAAGGTAAAAGTCATAAATTGCGTTTATGTGATTGAAGGGCGCCAAAGCCGTAGCAACTCTTTCTAATTGATTGAACTCATGTTGTAGTTTACCTTTTACTAACCATTGGTCTTGCGATTTGACGTATGCAAATGTTCCTGATCCTTCTGTTGTAAAAAAGGGTAGTGTTTTGTCTGGTAAGAGATTTGCGAGTACTGATTGATTAGCTTTAATAGACCAAGATCCTTCAACTTGAGTAAAATCAAAATTAGCATGAGCATTAAATTCAAATATAGTTTTATCTTGAGAACCGATTACTAATTTAAATTCTGTATCTAAATTAGTGTTTCGTTTATTTAAAATAATTGAATATGATTCATTCCTAGAAAAACCAGATCCTGTCGGTACCGCATTAGCTTTTATTGTAAACTTACTAATTTTTTTGGAGCTATCTATTTGAAAATCACTAATCCCTTCGACTTGGGCGCCGTTTAATAGCAGGTCTGGATCACCAAAAATACTGGATAGATTGAAAGTAAGTTCGCCGTGACCTTTAGAATCAATACTACCCGAGGTAACTCTTATGTTTGTGTGAACTGGGGGGTGTTGATTACTAGCAGGTAGTATAATTTGGCCGTCTAACACAATACCTTGTATATCAAAATCAAAAGGAAACGGTACTGTTTCAATAATAGATTTAAGTGTGTTGCTAAGTGTATTTAAACTTAAAGTAGAAATTTTATTATTAGATAAATCGAGCACCCAGCCCTTTGCTACAATACCTTTAATATGGGCATGTTTTGTATTTAAAGCATCAAGAACAGAAACATTAGCTTCAAGATTAGGTATGGTTAAAGATAACCCTTCTTTTTTTATATTAATATCCTCAAGCGCCAATTTACCAAAACTAGCGGAAACAAAACCAATACTTACATCCTTAATATTATTTTTATCTAATGTGTGAGTTGTATACCAGGTTTGAAAAGCTGGTAGGAGTAATACTCCTATAACCATACCCAGAAAAGCAGTAAAAAATAGAAATGGCCTTAAGTATTTCACCGTGTTGTATGCGACTTAACTACTCATAAATTTATTCCTAGACAAAAGTACGTTTACATTTTGAAAAAGGATAAGTGTGTTATTAGTAGATTATACTTATGTAAAATTTACTACATTTTTACTGTAAAAGTTCATTGGTTATGTCAGTTCATGAATTTCTGTCTGACTGTCCGGATAAATTTTTATATTATTGTTAAACAACACTTTATAAATTAAATACGCGTTCTTAAAACAAAAAGCTAGGTATAAATCTGTACATAAATAAGACAGGTGTATTATTGTTTAATATTACAGTTGTTTGAAACCCTATTTTTGTTACGAGATACAACCTAAAACACACGTATGAAAAACCCTAGACTGATTAAAACTGTGGCTATTAGCATGCTTGCTAGTTTAGCCATTTCTCAAGCTATAGCTCAAACGGCTTCGCCCGTAGAAGCTAGTCCTGCATCACCATCAGGTGAAGTAGTTCAACTTCCTGCTTTCGAGATTAGATCTGAAAAAGATACTTCTTATGCAGGAACCTCCTCATTGAGTTCAACACGCGTGGCTGTTGATCTTTCGGAGTTATCGCAATCCGTTAAGGTGCTGAATAATTCATTCTTACAAGCGATCAACCCATCTATGATGAGCGATATGCTCAATTACGTTGGTGGTGGACAGAATGGACAATTAAGTTGGACATCAGGTCGCATGAATGTTCGCGGCTTTACTGGAGACGGTGATTACGAAGACGGATTTGCACCGTCTGAAGGCTCACAACTAGATAATGTCCTTTTTGAACGTTTTGAAATTATAAAAGGCCCTTCTGCTATATTTCTAGCAGCAGATGGTAGTCCTGGAGGTATCATCAATAAAATCGTTAAAAGCCCTCAATCAAAACAATCTACTACTATTACACTTCAAACAGGTTTATTTGAAGGTAACAAAGCTTCTTTAGATTCAACTGGACCAATAACTAAAGACGGTAAATTAGCTTACCGAGTAATTGCTAGTCAGACGTATTACAATGGTTACTACGACTACACCTATATGCATAGATTTGCTAGTCTGTTTGCACTAAGCTATAGTTTTAGCTCTGATAGTAAGTTAGAGATCAAGGCCCAAGTGTTCGAAACCAACTGGCCATCTTATAACGGTTTACCTATAGACCCACGTACTTTAAAGATGATCGATGTACCTTATACAAGCACACAAGATTTGCCTGCTCCAATGAATTGGCGCCACGACAATGAACACCGTGTTTGGGGTTCTTATAATACTCGTCTAAATAATAATTTAGCATGGAGCACACGTGCTATGCGTGCATTTGAAAGAACGGATCGTGTAGAGGCTATTGCACCTACATGGACAGAGGGTTCAAATGTTTGGACTAATTCTGGAGTAGCCACAACTCCATTACCAGGTCAGCCTTCATGGTCGGGTCCAAGTAATTACACTGGAGGTGCAATACCTCGTAATACAGTGAATGCTGATGATGCACATGATAATTATAATGATATTCAGTCTGACTTAAATTTCAATTATACCGGTAAAAACTTCACTGAATTACTTTTAGTAGGTATTGAACACCGTGATAGTCCTGGTTCGACGCAGACATGGAAAACGGGCGTTAATTCTACCACCTTCTCTGCTTGGTATCCTTATGCACCTAGCACGCCTGCAACAATGGCAGCTCCTATTAATTATACGACTCCAAGTGCCTATATACAAAGACAGTCACTTCAGAACCGCGGCTATGCTCTAGAAACTTTAAAATTATTTAGTGATAAGTTAATTTTAAGTTTTGGTGTTTCTCGTGCATGTACTTATAGCGGAAATTATAATTACCTAAAAGGTGCATGGTCTAGTAATCCTTATAATTTAAATAAAAATTTAACTCAATATGGTGTAGTTGTTAAAGTAGCTCCTGGAGTTAGCTTGTTTACAGGTTATAACCAGAATTTTTCTCTCAACGGCATAGGAACCTTAAATGGAGTACCTAATTCTGTCTATCCACCTAAGCAGGGCTTCCAGCATGAAGTGGGTATTAAGACCGATTATCTAAATCATCGCTTAACGTTCGATCTCTCTTACTTCGATATTAAGCAAATTAACAATACTGTACCTTCATTTCCATTAGATCCACTTAATCCTAATGTTTTAATTCCAGGTGTTATATCACGTGGTTTTGATGGAGATTGGACATTCAAGGCAACTCCAGACTTATACTTTATGGGTTCGTTTGCTAACTACAGTGCTAAATCACTCTTAGGACCTGCTTATAATGGCTATGTTGGTGGCAAATTTGTACAGCCTGGAACGAATAGCATAGCTTACGGATCCATACCTGTAGATAACACTGCTCAGCAAACCGAAAGTATTTATGCTTTATACAACATTCGGTCTGGGGATTTCAAAGGACTACAAATCGGTCTTGGCGAAAACTACCAAGCTAAGCGCGCTATCACTGACGGACCAAATCAGGTATTCTGGGGTTATGTTCCATCACGTGTAGTTTTAAATTCTACAATTAACTATGAATACAATAGTCATATCAAATACACTATGACTATTGATAACTTATTAAACAAAAAATACATTTATTCAGTAAGAAGTGAAAATGTTATTGTTCCTGGCACTCCTATAAATGTTAAGTTTTCTGTAACCTACTCATTGTAATTACTGTTAATGATAGATTACTTAATTTAATTAAGTAATTTTTAATTCAAACCCCCTTGAAGTATAAATTCTTCAAGGGGGTTTTTTGTATCTAGGTTTATTCAATAAGTTCTTTAGTAATCAGATAAATTAGCCACCTAAGTACAATTTTCTGTAAATTCATCATATTTGTTAACAGTATGAACAAAAGTTTTACTTTAATATTCGCTGTTAAAAAGATCTAGTACTTACTGTATAATGAAATATGAGTGCTATATTGGTATAGATTACTCTGGTGCTAAATCATCTACAGATGGTTTAACTGGCATTAGAATATACAAAGCGTTTGGTCGTGATAGACCTGTGGAAGTTAATACGCCTGAAAATAACAAAAAGTATTGGTCTAGAAAGATTACGGCACTATGGCTTATAGATTTTATAAAACAATACCCCCGTACATTAGTCGGAATAGATCACGGTTTTTCCTTTCCTTTAAGATACTTTGATAAGTATAGCTTACCTCACGATTGGTATTTTTTTCTAGATGATTTCAAAAAATATTGGCCTACACATCTTGACTCAGTCTGCGCTGAAGACATAAGACAAGGTGTTGTTGGGAATGGCAATGTAAGACTAGGTGATTCAAAATGGAGAAGAATTACAGAGATTCTATCAAAAGGCGGAAAATCTGTTTTCCATTTTGACGTACAAGGAAGTGTCGCTAAGTCAACTCACTGTGGGCTTCCATGGTTAGCCTTAATAAAACAAGAACTTAATGATTATGTACATTTCTGGCCATTTGATGGATGGACTCCTAACAATAAGAAGGCTCTATTGGCGGAAGTTTATCCATCATTATGGAATAAAAACTTCTCTAAGGGGTACAAGACTAGTGATCAACATGATGCTTTTTGTATAGCAGCTATGCTGCAAAAAGCTGATAGCAATAACGATTTAGTTAAATGGTTAAATCCTTCTTTAAATGATGCAGATAAAGAAACAGCAAAAGTAGAAGGCTGGATATTGGGCTTACTTAAGTAAACGTAATCTAAAGCAAATATTTAATTTTGAGTGAAAATTACAATTATGTTTTAAAAAAATTAGACCGGTTTTTTAATTCGGCTTGGATAATAATTTATACAAACCAGTGTATAACGGTAACATCTTAAATTGCCCTGCGTCATACCTACATAATCGTTGTTACATTATCCTAAAAATTCAGCCAATGAAAAAGTATACTGTATTATTTATTTTTTTAATTATAAAAAGTATACTTTTCTCGCAGGAAAAACTTAAACATGAGCTATATATTTGTGCAGATATAGATGTTGGGGCTGGTAAATGGGTTACTTTGAATGGTATCTTTCGTAGAGAAGGAATAAATAAATACAGTAATTTTATTCGTGATACGCCAGGTATTTCAGATATTATTTTTGACCCTCAAAATCATTCCTGTATATACTGTGCTTCAATCAATGGACCTTTGACTAGCACCAATGGGGGCTTGTCTTGGCGTATGGGTTCTGATTGGAGAATGACAGAACCTAAATCAATCGATATTGATTCTACTAATTTTGACCTTATTTACCTAGCTTTACCAGACGGAGTGGCTGTTTCTGAAGATAAAGGTAAATCCTGGATTAGAAGGGAATTTGGACTTCCTGCACGAGGTAAGTATACTCAAATTATTAAAGCAGATAGAACACAATCAGGGCGTCTTTTTGTTGGAACAGAAACAGGTATTTATTTAAGTGGAGATGCAGCTATAAGCTGGAGGTGCATGTTTAGATCACAAGCCACCGTTACGGACATAGAGCAATCTCCATTAAATTCAAAATTATGGCTAGCTACTACTAAGAAAGATGGAGCTCTTATATCTAAGGACGGTGGTATATCTTGGAAAAGCCTACCAGTACCATCACAGCATGCGTTGTATAATGTAGCTTTTGATTGTCTGAACCCTGACCGCTACGCAATGTGCGGCTTAATTGACGGGGTACTCACAACAGAGGATTCGGGCAACTCTTGGAACTTTAGAAATATTGGATTACCCGATAAGCATGAAATATTTCGTATTGCAATAGACCCTGATACCCAAGCTTTGTATGCTGCTGTAAATCGCGATTTTATCTATAGTTCAAACGATTTTGGTAAATCGTGGCACAGTGATGGTCTTAATCATTCAACGGTATATCACTTTGTTTTTCTTCCTTTAAACGAAAAGTAATCTAATAAAGTTATGA
>Ga0114962_10000694_pt1 | contig 29547 bp, 21 predicted proteins | sample C_130820_MF_Meta_FD_87017 | JGI IMG/M metagenome (GOLD analysis project Ga0114962, IMG submission 87017) | Freshwater microbial communities from Lake Croche, Canada to study carbon cycling - C_130820_MF_MetaG | ecosystem: Environmental > Aquatic > Freshwater > Lake | place: Lake Croche, Canada...
CATCTTTTAAGAAGCTTATCGAGGCGGGTCATGACACAGCGGAGGACCTGTCGCCATTGACAGAGATTTTGATGCATCTGACACCGATTAAGGAAGGCCTTTTAGATCGTCAGTTAGGCGGGAGTCGGTCATCGGTGATCCTGACAAGAGTCCATGAAGTTCGAAGGGCTCAGGAGCAGCTGCCTGAACCCTTGAGGCGCTGGATCGGTTCGCTATTGGATCATTACGCGACTCAAGCCAAATAAAATACTCAGATCGCTTGAGCCCCTGGATCAGATCGGAACTTTTTGATCTGGTCTTCATAGGCGATTCTGAAGGCATCGCCCAGTAGTTCCCTAAGGGCTTCGTCTCGGCGAAGAGGATAGCTGTCACAGTAATTATCCCAGGCTTTGATTTTTTTCTGAAAACTTATGGCAGTTTTTTCAGTGCCTTCGAAATGTTCTGGAGAAAAAGCATTAAGTTGTTCGCTAAAAGACGTCTGCAGGGCCTTCATGAGCGCCAATTCATGTTGGATCAAATCTGAAAATCCTTGATCAATGGCCGTCAGGCCGTCGCTATAACCTAACTGCTCCGGATAAATTAGATTTTCGAGGCTATGGCGTTCATCTATCGAGAACTTCAAGGGGTTATTCGCTTTTGGAGCCATCTGGGTCAGATCGGCACGTAATTGCTGTTTGACCTGTGTCCTTGCGGCAAGAGCTGTTCGAAGTCCACGGGTATAGGCTTCCAGTAATTGGCCGAGTCGATAGACTAGGGCCGTTGGTTCAAGAGTGGGTGGCCACTCAACGTTTTTTAGCCCAGCTGCCGCAAGAATATCTTGAAGGGCGCTTTGATAGCCTTGATCAAAAGGCGCGGTGGCCTCCGGTTGTTGCAAGATTTCCTTGGCGGTCGGAATTAGTTCGACGGCGAGAATATAGTCGCCGAGTTTGAGGAGGTCCCCCGCGTCTATTTCTGTGCTCGTGTGCTTAAGATGAAGATCCCGGTTGATCACAATGGTGCCATTGGTGCTGTGATCGGTGTAACGATAATGCCCATCTTGAAGATGAATGACCCCATGCTCTCTGGAGACGCCGTTATCATTGATGAGAACGATATCGCATTGTTCGGAACGTCCAAGGGAGGTCGAATGTGCCTTGAGGCGATGTTCTATCGCGTCTATTTTCCCCTGAAATTCCACAATCTTAATCAATAGATCCATGGTTCACTCCACGCTTAACTTACTCCTCATGGTGGTCCTGAGCGGCGTCTGGGGTTGTCAAGGAATCCCAGAATCCTTCGAATCTTCGGCAAACCATCTAGAAATCCAAAGCAAGCCCATCGAGTCGCAGGGGTTTACCCTTGAGACTGCCAGAAATCGTTCGGCATGGACGTCTGATCGCGTCCTTCATGTCTATCTGGAGGGGGATGGTCGTCCTTGGGTGCACCGCAACGTCAAGGCTCAGGATCCAACGCCCACGGATGCTCTGATGCTACGCCTGATGGCTATCGATACAAGTCCTGGATTATACCTTGGTAGGCCTTGTTATTTTGGTCACGCAGAGGATGCTGGATGCAATAAGTCCCTCTGGACCGAGGCAAGGTATAGTCAATTGGTGGTTGATCCCATGGTTCAGGGCCTCAATGACGTTGTCGAGGCACTAAAGGTAAAACGATTAATTCTCATTGGTCATAGCGGGGGTGCTGCAATAGCTTTGTTGATAGCCAACCGAATGCAGAAAGTGAGCAAGGTTATTACACTTGCAGGTAACCTTGATCCTGAAAGTTGGGCACAGTGGCATGAGTTTAGCGCACTGGTCGGTTCTTTGAACCCTTCCAAAGAGCCGAAAACGCATGATTACGATGAAGTACATCTTTTAGCGCAAGAGGATGAAAAGATCCCTCTTCGGTGGGCCGAGGGGATCGCCCTGTCACGGGAAAAAAGTCAGGTCATCGTCTGGGCATCGATGACGCACGACTGCTGTTGGGAGAAGGTCCTTCCGATCATTTTGTCACCCGCTGGCGGATCATCGACATCGATTATCAATCGAAAACCTTAAGCGATTTGTTTCCGCTTGGTTTAAGATGGAATCTACCCATGATCGGCACCTTGGTAACGATTTCAGATTCTCAAAGAACACTCCTCCCCACCTCAGCATGCAGTTTAAGGATTATTACGAGATTTTGGGCTTAACGCGTCAGGCGAGTGCTGGTGATGTCAAAAAAGCGTATCGGAAGCTCGCGCACCAATATCATCCTGATATCTCAAAAGATCCTAAGGGTGAGGAGAAATTCAAGGAAGTCAACGAGGCCTACCGGACCCTCAAAGATCCAGAGCTTCGGAAAGCCTATGATGAATTAGGTCAACACCGATCTGGAGAGGAGGTGAGACCGCCGCCTGAATGGGGCAGCCATTTCAGTCAGGCGCCAGGGGGCGGCTTTGATCCGGAGGACTTTGCTCGTGCTGGCGGCTTTGAAGGCATCAATTTATCCGATCTTTTTGAAGAGCTTTCGAGAAGTCGGGGCGGCCAGGGGCCAGGCGGCAGCTATCAGGCCCAACCCTTAAAAGGTCAAGATTATGAAGTGGCCGCCACCCTCACCCTGGAGGAGGCAGCCCATGGAACGACGCTTGATCTAGAATTTAAGGTGCAAGGACGAGATGCTGAAGGACGTCCGATTCGTTTCCCCCATCATTTTAAGGCCCGAATTCCCAAAGGCGTCGTCGATGGTCAGAAAATGCGGCTCCCTGGCAAAGGGGGCAAGAGTCTTCAGGGCGGTGCCGATGGCGACCTTTATTTGACCATCCGCCTTTTGCCGCATCCTTTCCTGAGACCTCTGGGTCATGATCTTCATTTTGATGTGCCGCTGACGCCCGCTGAAGCCGTTCTCGGCGCCACCATCAAGCTGCCAACCCTAAAGGGGTTTGTTAGCCTCACCGTGCCCCCTTTAAGCGCAACAGGGAAGAAGATGCGGCTGCCTCTTAAAGGACTCCCAAAACCGAAGGAAGGCGCGGGTGATCTGATCGTGCATCTGGTGGTGGTCATTCCTGATCAAATCACGGAGGCTGAGCGTCATCTTTATGAACAGATTCAGGCGCTGTCGAAGTTTCATCCCCGGGAGCGACTCGAAGCCTTCCTTCACCCTCAAAGCGACTCATGACGATCAAGACTTCTTCGGCCATCACGGTCGACATCACATCGATCCGTGTCACGGAATTCGCCTCTCTGTCAAATCTCAGCCCCCAGGAGATCGCCGAATTAGTCGAGATTGGGGTTCTCATCCCCTCGGGTGAATCGCCGACCGATTGGGCTTTTAATGATCAGACGTTGATGCTGATGCGCCGTCTTAGGCGGCTTGAGGCGGATTTCGAACTTGAGATGGATCTTAAGACCTTAGCGCTCAGCTACCGGCTTATAGAACGCATCCAAGAATTAGAGTCTCATCTTCATGAGACTCAATTTCATGCGAGACTTTCTCAAGAGGAGATGGCCTCCCTGAAGTCTTAAAGGGCCTGTTGGGCCTCAGCCGCCATCAAGGTGGCGATCGATGTCCGCTTTACCAAAGCCTATTTTTTCAGCAACGCGGATGGCGTGGCTGACCCTTGAAATCCCCTCAATGACCCGATAGGTCGGTTGTTCGTCTTTAAATTCTACTTGCTGGGCCATCGCCTGTGGGTTCTTCTGGTACACATCGACCAGTGCGTGATTGTGGGTGATCAATAGGGTGCTGTTGCCTTTTTTGGCAAAGCCATCAAGGATCGTTTTGGAAATCTCGATCTTTTCTTCGTGGGTGGTTCCTTCGGAGAGCTCGTCCATGATGACGAGGCTCTTTGGGGTCGCTGTAAGAAAAATCGCTTTGGTGCGGCGAAGCTCTGTTCCAAAACGGCCCTCTCCATCGGCCAATTGGCTGATTTCTGGCGCCTGATAATAGATGTGATCGGCAACGGCCATAGCCGCGGTCTCAGCAGGGACATAGCCCCCGGTTTGGGCGAGCAGCTGAGTTTGGGCGAGGGTTTTGCAAAAGGCGGTCTTCCCGCCACTGTTGGGTCCGGTGATCAGGGTTAACCTTTTATTGGAAAGATCGATCGGGTTCCCAACATAATCTTTAAACCCTTTCCCAAGAATGGGGTTCCTTACCCCTGTGACCTTCATTTGATGGAAGCCTTGATCCAAAAGGGTTGGAAGAACCACCGGATGGCCAAAGTCGGTCCGCCACTGCCGCATGGAAAAAAGTTCATCAAGAAGTCCTAACGCATCGACCGCGCGGTGGACTTCCGGTGAGGCTTTGAAAATGTCCCTCAAGGGATAGATACAGCCATCGCGGTCAAAGCTCCCCACCATGGGAATATAGAGAAAGCCAACGGGCAACAAGAATAACCAAAAGGCGGAAGCGATCATGTCGAGCAGCAAGGGCACAAACTGGCCGGCGACAAAGAGTGCGAAGAGGAACACTAAAAGCCCTATGGGCTTGAAGAGGGAGGGATTGAAACGGATGGCGGGTGTCCACCAGCGCTTCTCTGTCGCTGTGATCATCCCGTGTTCAGCGCGGTAACAAGGTCCTTTGGCCAGCTGGTATGCCCTTGATGATTCGAGTGCTTTAAGGTCAGCAAGCAGCGCTTCAAGATAAGGGTTTTTGGGGGCTGGTACCGCGTTGGCACCCTCCACGAGATCTTTCAAAAATTGGGTTCCTTCGAGATAGGTGCTGTAGCCATAGCCTTCAAGTTCAAGTTCATGAGCTTTCGAAGAGAGCATGCCCATAAACGACCCATAAAGCAGCTCATAAAAGCTTTTTTCGTGGCGCTTGGCTCGCTTGATGATGGTTTGAAGGCCATCAAGGACTTCGGGACGCTCCTCTATTTCAAGGAGGGCGCCTTGCTTGGCCTTGAGGAGGTCGATATCCCTCAGGGGCTCACGGAGGGAGCGCATCAAAACGGCAGCACCAATAGCCGTTGATGTCTCATTGACCGCGTCAAAGAGACGTTCAACTTCGATCGCTCGAAAGGTGCTGTCATCAACAACGTCGACGTGAGAGGGCGCTTCGAGATGAGCCTTCGGGGTAGGTGGCCATCGATTATCCTCCCGAAGAATGGGTGCGTAAGTCGCATGAAGGCGTTGAATCATCGAAGGGAAGCTCCTAAGGCGTTATAAAGTCTTAACGAATGAGACGACTTTTCCCTCAAAAAGGTCCTAAGACGTCTTCGGTGATGATTTCACGATAACGTGATGGTTGATCTATCACGACACATCACCCAAGGCTATGAAAAGAAAGTGTCCAATGTCGCTATCCCACTGACGGCGATCAGTAAGAAAACGCAAAGGATTTGGATCCAGCGATCCATCATCTTGATCTTCTCAATGGTCTCCTCTTTCTTACTTTCAGGGGCCTCATTGAGCAGAATGATGTCGAAGATGAAAAGGACAAATAAGAGCAAGTTGACGATGTAACAGCCATTATAAAGGCTATCCATGGGTGTCATGTAAGGCAGCTCTGGTAATGTCGATTGGTAGCCTTGCTGCAAGAAAATGAGGGAGAGGATGATCGTTGGCGGTATCGTCACCCGGAGCTCCCAGCAATTGGAGGGAAGAGAAGGGGAATAAATCACCAGAATCATGACGATAACCAGGGGAAGCAGAATCCTTAGTATGGTCGCATTGACCGATTTCTTGTAGCTGACTTCAAATCGGAGTTGATAGACATGATCCATTCCGGGACCATGCTCCCGGCCATTCATGGTCGTGGCGTATTGATGCATCATCGTCCGCTTTGAAAAGTCGGTGGTGGCATAGCCCATAAGATCGATGTAACGGCCGATGCCTGAACCTGCCTGGTCGATCAGCAGCTTCATGTTGGTGAATTCAGGGGGGAAGTCCTTTTCTTCTAGTTCAAAGGCTAAGGGAAGGGTGATGGTGTGAAAGGGAAAGGCTGAGAAGTCGAGCCCGCTGGCATAAAAGCTACCGGAGAACTTAAAACGTTGGTAATACCGGCCATCGGCCTCTTTGTCTGGCGTCTCATTCTCTGGATGAATCTCAAAATCCCAACTATTTACCTGATTCACCAGCCGAATCATGCTGAGGGGTGCGACCTGCTTTTGTTCGAGAAATTCTTGAAGGTCTGACGGCCAACGGATCCAAATCCAGCCATCGGCAGAGAAGATTTTCTGATTCGCATCAAGGTTGTAGAGATTGACGATATAGGTTCCAAATTCAACCCCTGATACAGAGGGGTTGACATCGGCGATGGGGTAAATGGAATCATTGTGGATGACTTCATCAGGCTCAAGCAGTTCGAGCCGAATGACAAGGCCGGTAATGAAAGACAAGGCGATAAAAAAGAAAAAGGAATAGATGAGGAACCTTGAGCCCTGATCGCGCGGGGTCGGTGTTGGGTTCCCCTCTTCAGGATCCTCGCTATTAGGTGGTGACGTCGACATGAATTTTTTCATCGGAATGAGAAGCCGCCCATACGACGGCTTGAATCTTTGTGGCCGGGGCGACTTAAAGGTGCCCACTCGCGTCTTCTTTATCGTCTCAGAAATTGGCTCATGTCCACCTTATCAGATGTGAACCAAGGCTCACCCCGATCATCGAGATAGAGGCTTTGCATCTCTTTGAGGTTAAAGGGTCTTGAACCAATGCGCCCAAAGATAGCAATTTGATGACCGGTTTCATCCACCGCACGATCGCGATCAAGACCCTTAGAGAGAGCCAAGGCCGGGTCATCGGTCGGGTAGGAAGCGATCAATTGGGGGCGCGGTTCTGGGCTAAAGCCATAAAATTTCGGTTGCGATTCGGGACTGGTTAGTTGCAGCACGCGAAGGCCATTTTGGCCATCGGCCACATAGGCGAAGAGGCTCGCATTAGTAGAGGCGACAATCACATCCTCGGCCTGGTTGATTTGACCACCGGCGGTAAAGAACTCCTTGATGTGAGGTTGCTCCGGATTCTTGATATCGATGATCGCAAGACCTTGACGCCCCGCGGCCACATAGGCATAGGTCCGCGCAAGATAGATCTTATGGCCATCCGTAAGTGGGGTTCTGGCCGTTGTGACTTCACGGGCTATGCCCAATTTGGTGACATCAAAGACATGCAGCCCATCCCGATCGGTAACAAAGAGATATCGGAACTGGAGGGCGGCGGCACGGCCCTCTTTGAGAACAGTGTGTTGGGTCACCTTGGGGTGAAGGGGGTCATTCATATCCAGAATGACGAGATGGCTGTCGGTGACCACATAGGCATAGTGACCGCCTATCACGATATGGCGAGCGCCTGTCAGGAGACCGCCCGGATTGAAAGTCAGCGAACGTTCTAGGAAATTATTCCGTGCTTCCCCATCGGCGAGGGTATTGATATCGACCAGAATTAAGCCTTCCTCGGCATCTGTGATGAACGCGTAGTTGTAAAGGGGGTGGAATGGCTGCTCTTGATTGGTGACTTCAATGAGTTTCTTCATCCCCTCTGCATCGAGGCCAAAGGCTGGAATGTTCCGGCGATCAGGGTGAATCGGTTGATTGGTCGGGAGGGCCACGCAGGTCGCATTTTTGGTGCTGACATGGGTGTCGTGACCCAGACTAGAAAATGGCGCCGTGATGACTCGCTGAGAAAAGCCTTTGTCGGCGATATTGGCGACATCGTAGGCCTCAAATCCCTCATCAGCCTGAGCGACATAGAGGTATTCTCCACGCAGCTGGAGGCAGCCGACCTTACCGCCGGTCCGGTGACCCTGTGTTTCAGGCAAAATGCGCCCACGTTCTTGATGCTGCCGGTACCAGTCGGGGTAAGCGAATCGGTGGAGATAGCTCCCGATGACGGCTTGGGGTTCATCCCATTCGGTCACGTTGACCGCTTCGATGCTGTTGTCGGTCCCAACCCAGGCGTTATAGCCGACGAAATTGATAAAGTTAGTCCCGTGCAAGAGCAGCTGGGCCATGATGGCATTGTTGTCATTCTCTTTTGAGAGGTGACAATCGGTGCAGGTCTTGGTTTCAACCGTTCGCTCAGTATGGGGGTAATGGGGGGCAAAGGCCTGTGAGCTATAGCCGCTGGCTGCAATGGGGGGCTGCTGGATATAGATCAGTTCTCGGTTGACGTTTTTCGATGAGAGGACGAGGGCCGATGACGAACGAACGGGTGCGATACGGCCACCTTTAGCCGGCCCGTGAATGCCGAGTTGGTACATGTCATCGCGAGCGACCTGGGGGTTGTAGCTGGCAAAGTTCCTCGTTTCGTTACTCTCGTAGTGGTGTTTGGGTGTTTTCCAATTGGCTTGAATCGGGAGATGACAGCCGCCGCAGCTCGTGGCCCAAGAGCTGTGACAGGTAAAACAGGTCATTTTGTCATTGCTATGCGCCCAGTTTTCAGGGGCCACACCCGGTCCCCAGGCCTGGCCTGGATCATGAGCGACGGTCTTCGCCCGCGCGGCTTTGGCGTTATAGTCCTTGTGACTTGGGTTCACCGTGTTTTTGACCAATTTCACCCGCCATTCCTTGTCAGGATAAAGCGCTGAACGTTGATAGAGTTCTCCGCCACGCCACTCGAAACGGGCTCGGCCGTCTTGGGTTCTCAAGGCCAAAAGGTCACTGCCCCCTTTAGGGGCCGCCGGGCCACTGGTCAGTAGGGAGGGGTAACGGTCGGCGGTCCCATGACAGTCCACACAATCGATTTCAATCGATTGGGCGACCTCGCCATAAAGGTGGCCATTGCCGTGGGCGTCTTGGGTGAAATGGCAATCAACGCAATGCATTCCAAGATCGAGGTGGATCGAGGAGAGATGCACGGCTTTTTGGAACTTCTGAGGGTCGGTATCGGCGACCTTGTCACCGGTCTTGTCAAGCAGATTACCCTCGCGGTCACGCTTGAAAATAGCTCTGAAATTCCAGCCATGACCGTGATAATCGGCAAACTGGGTGTCCTTATTTTTGTTGTTCCGCTCCCAAACCCCGCTCAGGAACTTAGGGTCACTCCAAAGGCCCCGTTGCGCTGCTTCTTCGGGGTTATGGGTCGCAATCTCCCGAGCTTTATCGTCGGTCACGATTTGTTCTGGTTTCACACCGCTGCCGAGTGTGATCTGCTCACCGCGAACATTGGTTCCACTTGAATCGTCTCCGGCGTTAACGTAACGCTGCTCTTTGGGCCACATGTTGGGGGCATCGGCCTCATAGTCCCACATCGTATACCCAAGGAAGCTATTCACAAAAACATTCGGTTGATGCATATGACAGATCATGCACTGACTGGTCGGAATAGAGCGGGTAAATTCGTGTTTAAGGGGATGGCCGCTCTCTCCTTTAGGAATGGTTGGGTCCTTGGTTTGCGAGGTGCCACTGTGGCCAAATTGGGCATAGGGTCCTGAATGCCGTGGGTCCCGATCATTGCCGTACACGACGTGACAGGAGGCGCATCCTGAGGAGCGATAATCTCCTGGGTTATCGTTGGTGCCGAGGAACCAGGTGAAGGGATCGTTGAGTCGCGTCTTGTGAAGATTCAGAATGGGGACGGCGATGCGGGCGCCGGTCCCTGCGCCACGATTGGACTGCCGGGTATCTGGCCGGCCGGGTTCTTCAAGACGTTGAATGGATCCTGATTCATTCGGGAGCCCCGTTTCTGCAAACAGATTGCCGATCACTCGGCCGCCCCGTTCAAAGACCCGGAAGATATCCCCCGGCGGCAGCACTTCCCAGGTGGGGAGTGGCGCGATGAGAGGTAACACCCCTTTCTTAACCATATTGGCATCCGGCTTGCCCATGCCCTGGAGGATCCCACCAATCGTTAACGGCCGGCCACCTTCCTCGGCCTCCTTGCGTTCATCGCCCTCGAGGGTTTTGTAGTACTCACCCAAGACCGATATCTTAAACGGGAGGATGCCATTGTTGTAGGCGGCGCCGCCCCAGAACATGGCGGCGGTGGACATCAGACTGCGTTCTGCCATCTGAATCTCTGCTAGATGGCAATTTCCGCAGGATTTTCGAACCACCCGGTAGTCGCTCGGATTGACGAAGCGGATGAACTCAGGGCTTTCGTCATTCAGCTTTGAATAGGAGACTTCGGGATTGCGGCTGCTTGGATAGTTCCAGAACGCTGGAAATCTAGGCTGGATATGGGCTTGATTGAGCGACTGCTGATAGCTATCGCTGTGTTTGGCGATGGCATGAGGAACCATGATGGAGGCGTTGCCGCCATGACAGTCGGTGCAGCCTAGAGTGACCGCCTCATTGTCATGCATGCTCATTTTGTCTGTTGAGGTATGACAGGTGAGACAGCCCTTGCTCTTCTCATCAGCCTCCTTTTTAGATTGCTGACGGGGAGCATCTTTGGCTTCGGCGTAGACCACCTCTTGGGCTTCCTCTCCTTCACTGGCCAGCAGCGCTGATCCTTGAGTGATGAGGATCAGTGCGATGAGAGCGCGAAGAAAAGAAGGGTATGCAAAGGTCATATCGATGAGTCGTTACGAGAGGAGGCCAAGCTTAATAGGTCAGGATGACATCAAAAAGGACCGAATACATCATTCGGGCGCCGAACAAATCAGTGGCGCCATTTCCAGGAATAAGCGTAGCGCCTGAGAGTCGCGTCACAATGTTCTGGTTGAAAAGAGGGCGATAAACCACAGCGGTTGAGAGGTCCCAGCCAATGTCGGTGCCGATGTTTCCTTGGTTTCTTGCCGTTTCGAGGGCCGCTGTATTGTCGAAAAACAGTTTGTTGAAATTCGTTGAGACCCTGAGTTCCGGGAGGATGTCATGGTCGGTACCAAAGCCAAAGAGGCTGATGCCTGGGTTGGTGAAATTTGATTGGCCGAGTTCTTTGGATGACCGCATCGAAGGGAGGACGGCATTTCGGCCTGACAGAGCGACTGCACCCCCGCCAATCAGAGGCAGCGCTTGACGAATCCAGAAACTGGTATCTGCGCCTGCAATCTGAGGGTTTTCAAAGATCGCATCAAAACCCTGCGCTTTATTGTCATAGGGGTTTTTATCGCCACTGGCGTGAAGGATCGAGAGTCTGGTTCGGGTCCAGTCAAAGTCGATAGATCCCTCGGTCGCCACAAACCAGGCATTGATATCGGTGGCTTGAGGGGTGAAGGTTCCTTTATTTTCGGTGCCTACAGCATAATAGAAAGAGCCGGTTAAGTTAAAGCGATCAAAATGACCATCGCCGTTATAACCAAGATAGGCGACATCATAGTTTTTACCGGTTTGTGTCCCGAGGAGCGCCGGGCGCGAAGGAAATCCATTCTGGTCATAGAAGGCTTGATTATTGCCTTCCCGGTTCTGGTTATAGACCACGGCGACTTGCGAGGTAAACCCACGGAAAGGGAAGTCTTGCCGATAAAGGTTCGCCATATAGATGTCATCATCACGGGGAGCCTTACTAATATCGTTAAGCCCATTGTTGACGTTTTTCTCAAGGCGCCTAAACCACGCCACGTTGTATTGCCAGCGGTTGTTGTCGCGATTACCAAAGAGTCTCACACCCAGCTGATTGTCGAGGAATAAAAAGCCCCTGAAATCGACATTGATGGGCTGGATGCCGAGGCGAATGCTGTCAAAGTCATACCGCTCTGACACATTCTGGAGATGGTAGTCGGCAAACAGCTCCTGCATCCCGACAAAGTAAATATTTCTGTTGTCACCGCGTCTTGGATCGATGTTCACGACGCCATATTCCTGGACATTGGTGTATTGGTAGTTGATGACCGGGGTAATCCGGTATTCCACATCCGGTGGTCGAAAGACGGTATCGCCTTTGTAGAGGTCAAATGAAAGAATCAGGTTTTGATTGAATAAAAGCTGCGTTTGGCGGCCATTGAGATCAAGCTGGGGGTTGCTAGTAAGGCCCGGTGAACTGGCCTGAAGGGACACCGGCGTTGGAATGCCCCGAGGCTCAAGAAGGGAGTCGGAGATGCCAATGAAATTGAAGAAATAGTCGTCCCCAAACAAGGGGCGGTCGCCCTTGATGGGATTACGGTTGTAAGGATCTATCAGGCTCTCATTGACGAGATTAAGATCTTTGGCAAGCCGCCAACGGTCTTCAATCGGTACAAAAAGCCCCGGCGTGAGGGGGTTTGGGGGGACCACCGGCTCAAGCCCTGCGGCTTGGTTGGAGTCCTTCCACTCAGGTTCTGAAGGCGATTTTTGGGGTCTTCCCGGCACCGTTCGTTCTGGGGCTGAGGGCCCTTTTGAGAAGATCCCACCGAGAAAGTCTTCTTCAGTCAGGTCCTCATCCTCTTCGCTCTCCTCAGATCCAGGAATAGTTCTAGGAGCGGGAGCTTTCTGTGGCTCCGGACTTTTTTCAGCGGCTAAGGGGGGGATAGCGTTGGCATTTTGAATCCCCGATGCGATGAATAGCAAGATGAGCCACGCTTTTAAAGCCCGAAGCGTAGGGTCCACGGAGCGGCCCAGGGGAGCGTTGAGGGCCAGCCTACTTGCCATTGCACGCAGACTCGGTGCTGTTGTTGATGAAGGGTCTAAAGGGGCACTCAACAAAACGGAGGGCCAAGGAGGCATGACCCGTATTGAAGATCACCCGATTGGAACGAATGAAACCGTTCGCATTGGTGACTTTTGGTTGGGTGATCAGACCCGCTCGATAGGCCCCTAAGAATCCGGCCATGTCATCCTGGTCAACACCGTCTCCAGATTCTCCGATGGCCCCCACCAGGACATTATTTTTGTAAAGGGGGACCGCGCCCGCAAAGGGCTGCATCCCATTCGCGAGAGCATTGGGCGGGATAGAACTATTGGACGCCGCACAGTTGGTGATGGGGACAACCGGGTACGGAGGGGTTAAGGCCACCCCAAATGGGTTCGTGATGGCATAGAGTAAATCGCTAAAGACTAAATCGAGCTGCATTCCGACGTTGAACTCACTCCACTGATTGACCCCGGTCTTGTAGACACTCACCGGCTGGTAGGGGAGGCTCAAAGGGGCATAGGGTGTCCTGGATATCCCATCTGGAAGCAGTGGGCGACCAATGTTCCCAAGGGCTCTCGGGGTCAACGCAGTCCCATCAGAAAAAAGAGGGCCAGAGGTTGCAAAGGGAATGAAGTTTCTGGCCCTTTCGACATAAGGATAGACATTGCTGGGTTGCAGCAAGCTGCCCGCATCACGGTTGCTGAAAAAGGCGGCCGTTCGGGCCTTTTGAAGGCCGACATCGGTACTGAACATGGGAGAATCTTGACTCCGAAGGATCCCAAGAATGTTGCCTTCGGTGTCGACGACGGAGACCGTGAGCCTTGCTGCGGTCGACAACGGGCGCCGGATTTGGGAGCGGGCTTCATTAGCGACACCAATCGCCTTGCGGAGGAGGGTCGTGACGTCGCCCTGAGTGAGCTGCTCGCCATTGGTGACGGTGCCATCCTTCGGCGGGTAACGGTTTTGGCCGGTGGAATCAGACAGGATGTAGGCATTGAGGCCTTTGAAAAGGACCGCTGATGCAGGGTCCTTATCCGCAGGATAAATGCCGGAGTCGGCCTGTCCAAAGGCGAGACCTGCCCTGACGGTCCCATCAAAATATCCAGGGACAGATAATAGAGCGCCCTCTCCATTGGCAGTAATCGTCGACAGCGAAGGGGCCTTGGCGGGATTCGTTAAGAGATCTTGATCGCCCGTGGAGGTGAAGCGGAGCGTCTGCCCATTGACCGTAATGACATCGGCGCGGCGATTAAATGGAGCTAAAAAACCCGTTGCCCCCGCGATCGCGATCCGTTCATCCGCACTGGGCGCGGGATTCGAGATGTTTTGCTCAATGGTGTAGACCTTGGTGGCGATGACGCCGATCCCCCCCACGGGGGTGCCTCTGAGGTAGAGGGGTAAGCCGCCACGTTGACCTGAAAAGCCAAGGGGTGAGCGGCGGGGGCCGACGCCGAGGTCTGATCCTTGGGAGACCAGGTCGCCACAGGGTAACTGGCTGAATTGCACCCCAAACAAAGGGCCTGCGGCTTGCCCCAGTACATTGGGATTAAAGTGCTCTTGGATGATTTGGGCTGCAGTATAGGTCGAGAAGGCATTGCCTTCACTCGAAAGGTAGGCCCCGGTTAAGGCTTTTGAGATCGCCGCGATGGAGCTTGGAACCTGGGCTTCTTCAAGTCCTTGGCCTTTGGCGGTATAAGGGGTTGGCGCTGGGGTATACGTGGGGGGTGTAGCCGGGGGCGTTGGCGTCACGATATTGTAGGTCTTGAGCAATGTAGAGAGCGAATTAAGGGGGGGGAGATCGGAATTAAAACGATTGGATCGAATGACGACCAAGCCGCCGACCGCCGGGGGTAAACCCGCAGCTTGGGCCTGCTGCTGTGCGGCGGTGCTTTCAAAAAGTCCCAAGACGTTGCCGACCCGATCCACAACAGCAATGGTCACGGCTTGGTTACCGCCCGCCTTTGCTTCCTGATAGGCCTGCGCCAGGATGCGATTAACCTGGTCGACGGTGAGAAAACTGTTTGCGTTAGCGCACCCCCCGGTGCAATGGGTGGCGATATCAGCGTGGACCAGCGACTGGGCGAGGAGGAGCAAGAATCCTATGACCTTCGCGAGAGACTTTATTTCATGACGGGTGGGCACTGACATCGTGGTGACCATCCTCATGGATGTCCTGGAGCCGGGGTGATGACCCCATCAGTCTGACCGGCAGAGCTGTTCCCGTGCCAAGGCTTGATGGCTTCCACTTTAGGCCCGAACCGGGTGCCTTTCATATTAAAGTGAGGATCCTTGTGGAAAGTATGGCACTTGAGACAGTTTGAATTGTCAGCGTCATGACATTCCGTGCAGCTCGCCTGGGCCGGGATGTTGACATCTTCAGGGCTCTCAGAAGATTCGACCTGGTGGCATCCGGTGCAACCATAGATGGCGTGCGCTTGATGCTCGAATTTGGCGGCCGGATACCATTTCTCGGTAAATTTCGGCTTGACGACCCGCCACTCGGAGACATCACTGGAGGGCTTAAATGGCTGATGACATTCGGAACAGACCCCTTTTTCAAAGACGCGCTGGGTCATTTCTCGGGTATAGCCATCGAGTGTGACGTCAGGGTCGTCAAAGTCAAGGCCGCCTCGACTGACCATCCGTCCAGGGAGCTCGCGATTATTCTTATCGGGCGGTGAGGGTGGTTCAATCCGCGTGCCCTTGGGGCTTCCTGCATAAAATTCTTTTAAGAAGGGAAAGATTTTCTCAGCCTTACCGTGGGGTAACTCGGTGCTCGGTGCCAGTTCGTCAAAGGTCAGTTGATGGCAGCGTTGGCAATGATCTTCGAACTTTAAAGGCTTCATGCCGACGCCCTGATCATCAGGTTTATGGCAGCTCCAGCATTCAAGCTTCATGATCTCAGCGCCGCCTTTTCCATCAGGGGCGAGGATACCGTCCTTCTTTAAGTGGTCTTTATGGGAAAATCCGACGAGGCCTGAGTGCTCTTTGAGATGCTCTTTATCATCCATTCTGACCCGAGTGACGATGGGGTGATCCTCTTCATGATTAGAGACCATGGCGGCGACAAATTCAGGATGCTTCCTAGCAAAAAGGCTCTCTTCACCTGAAAAATCCTCCGGGATCGATTGCAGCTTTGACTTTGGAGCCACTTGTGTGATGTCGGTATGACATTGAAGGCATTGTTCAACCCGGTCGCCGAGGACCAAGAAATTATCGGCGATGTGTTCTTGGTGACAATCCCCACACAGGGGCATCTCGTTCTTTTTCGTCTCAGTCACATCGAGATTGAAATGATGCCGGATATCCTCATGGCAGGCATAGCAGGCCTTGTCGGGAACATCGGTGAAGGCGCCGTCGGTATGGCATTGTTCGCATTCATCGGCGATCCTAATGTGATAGCGACTGACCGGTCCGATACTCCATGAGGTAGCACTCATGGCGCGCATGCCTGGGCTGCCGTTTTTGAGGAAGTGATTGAGGCTTGGAACGTAGACGGCAGTCAGTGGAATAATAAACAGCAGCAGAAGGGTTAAGACAACGGCAAACCATGCAACAGGGCGGACCTGAAGTTGATGGAGCTTCGCCTTGATCCAGCGGATTGTGCGGTTACCTTGATGGAAGGCTAAGAGATGCTCATGCGCTTCTTGGGGCGTGATGATCTCAGCCACAAAGTCGTGTTCTGGATCAGGCGCGAGAATCCTCAGGTGAAAGTGACCTACGCTCACGATATCGTAAGGTTTGAGCGGCGCTATTTTTCGGCTTTTGCCGTTGACGACAATGCCGCTCAGGACCATTGACTCAATGGCCGCTCCGCCGGATGGGCCTGCCGAACGGATAACGCCATGATAATCGGCGGCATATGGGTTATCCGTGACGAGTTCATTGTCTGGGCTACGACCGATTCTGAGGCTATCGGATTCGAACACCAGATGGGCTGAAGGGTCTTCTGGCTGACCGGGTTGGTTGCCATGGCGGATACGAAACTTCACGGGCAGGCCTGTCTCGGTTTAGTAATAGAAAACGGAAACGATATGAATCACCAGCGCAATGAGGGTCGCTAGCGACAGGGGAACGTGGAACATCAGCCAGATCTTAAGTCGGCTATTGTAGACACGATCCAAATGAAGCTTCTGAATGCAAGCGGCCTTTTCGTTGATGAGATCCAACAACTGCTGCAGCTTTTCTCCCGGCGAACGATTGAATGACAGGTCGATGATGATCGCGGACAGCACCAACTGTGGGTCTTTGGGGGCCCGTTTTTTAGAAAGGATAACCGGCTGCTCCACCCTGATGGGCTCTTCTTTGGTCAATGAGCAATAACAAGCCTTCGAAGCTTCCTTGATGGTTTCACCAAAATTCAACATATCCATCACGACTTTCTTGTTGGCCGGCCGACGCTCATTGAGGGTGGTTTGGATGCTATAGGCCATCATCTCGTGCACGAAGCTATCGATTTGGCGGGCGATCTCCAGAGCCTTTCGGTCAATCTGATCAATGGTTGCGTTAAGTTGTTGCGCGTTTGCGTTACCGATGTTTGCGGAGATGAGTCCCGGGATGGTCAGATAATAGTAGACACCGATCATGCCACTCAGGATGGTCATGACCATCAGGATATAAGCGATCGTGTGGATGTTATTGTCAAACTGGAACCCACAGTGGAGGGTGCCAATGACGAGGAGAGCTGCCCCTAAATAAACGTGAGCCGATAACCAACGAGTCAGACTGAAGCGGGTGCCGGTGTATTGACGTTTTCTGACCCCGAACCAGACCAGCCAGACAATGATCAGGGCGCCTATCGTTCCTAGGGTATAGCCGAGCCAGGAGTTTCCGCTAGGGGGTCCGACGGGGTCGTCCACCGCATAGAGGAGGATAGACACCAAGCAGAGGCCCAAGGCAATCTTGAGGTAGAGAAATTGGTCCTGATGGATAAAAGAGCGGTTCATCGGATGTCTTTGGAGGCCTTTTTTAATGCTTCAGGTGCGATGCTTCAAAAATCTTGACCAGTTGATCAGGACTGGTGCGAAGCGCAGCGCCAGTTGGGCAGGCGTGAACGCATGCGGGTCCTGATGCCTGATTGACACACAGATCACATTTGACCGCTTTCTTACTGGCCTTCCCGTCATGCAGGTGCTCCGACTCCTGTCCTGGGGCACGTCCTTTCCCAAATAACAGCCATGACAACAAGGAGGTGGGTTCTTGGACTGGCGCGGCCACCAGTTGCACCACACCGAAGGGGCAATTAGCGACACAGTTACCGCAGCCAATGCAGGTGTTGCCGTTGATGCTGATATCACCGTCTGGTTGCCGGCTGATGGCATCTGGCGGGCAGTCTTTCATGCAGCTAGGGTCATAACAATGGCGACAAGCCACCGGCACATGAATGGTCGCAAAGGTATCGCCGGCTTTACGCTTCAATCGAGAGATGCCGCCATGTGTCTCGGCACAGGCCTTCTCACAGTTGTCGCAACGAACACAGAGCGATTCATCAATCACTAAAACGTTAGTGCCTTCGACCACCCCAGTGTCATCCAGAAAGCCGATGACGGCACTGGTATTCGTTTCAGTGCTTTTTTGCTGCTCCTTGAGGAGCATGGTTCTGGCCTTACGCTCGGCTGCATGCTGAATCGTGGGGTATCGGGCCAGCATGGCCATGAATTTGCTGGCGTGGAGCTTCACTATTTCGCTGCGCGTAGAGGTCGTTGCGGTATCAAGGCGGTTACCGCCAAGGAAAATCTCATCGTTGCCAAACCACTCGCCGGCAGAGATCAAATGTTGGACCTGACTTTTCCCTTCGAATGCACGTGACAAGCTGACGGCGCCTTTCCGGATGATATAGAACGCATCGGTGTCAGAGCCTTCCTTATAGACTACCTGACCGGCTTTGAGGCTCAGGACTTCGACATCAGCGGCAATCGCATCAAACTGCATCTCGTCGATATCTTCCTGAATATTGTCTTGAGGGAGGAGAGACACAAAGGAGCGTAGGATGATTCTGCGGGTGAAGAGGTGATCAATCTCTTTTTTGATCGCATCGACGCTATTGAATAGCTTCTGCGAGGCTCTTGATGGGGTTTCCAAAAGGACGGAGTCCTCCATGGCAATCGCCCAGATATCGACGGGAAGGCCTGCGCTTAAGCTAACGATGCCTAGTAAATCGCCAACGGTATAACAATAACTGCGTTCGTTGGGATCGCCATGAAGGCTTAGGCCGATAGACCCCTTGAGAATGGCGGAGATACCCGTTGTGTAATTGCCGGGCTTGTAGAAGACATCGCCCGCCTTCAGAAACCGGAGCTCGCTTTCTCGGACGTATTCACGAAGGACCAGCGCAGTGACGTCCGCGATCATCGGGACATTTTTCTTCAATTGCACTAGGGCCTCTTTGACGCCCTGATAATCGGGTAAGGGTTTGAGGACGGCTTCCAGTAAACCTTGATCGGCAGGATCAATGGCTCGTCCTTCGATAAACTCAATCGCCTCGTAGCCTTGATTCATCGCTTCTTTGATCAGCGGGCAGCCCGCAAGCGAGCCAACGATATAGACACCGGCTCGGCTGCTCTGATAGCCCTCACCGATAATCGGGAAAGCGGTTTCCGCTTCATTAGGGAATCCGACGCCGAGACTATCAAGGAGCTGACGTTGGGGCATCGCACCCGCTCTGATAATAATGAGGTCGGCTGGGACGGTCACGCTGCCATTGGCTGATTCGATGATCATATCAGCCAATGCGCCCTCGCCAGGGGAAGGTGAAACCGACTCTGGAACGCCGCCATAGATGCAGGCGATCTCTTTATTTTCGATGGCATTTAAGATCGCGGCTGCATTTCGTGATTTGGCGCGATCAAAGCCTTCGCGGCGATTAATGACGGTGACCTTGTTGTGTTTCGACAGGGCGATAGCGTCTTCAATGGCCGAATCACCGGCACCGACCACAATAATTTTCTTCCCCTTCAAAAGGGAAGCATCATCTAACTTGTAGGCGACTGCCGGGTGATCTTCCCCTGGAATACCCAGCTTTCGGATATTGCCCATGGTGCCGATGGCGAGAACCACGGATTCTGCCTTAATCACGTCCCCGTTGGCGAGGGTGACTTCAAAAGCGCCGGCCTCCCCGTTGATCGCTTTTAGCGCGGCGTTAAATCGAAGATTGATCTTCAGGTGATCAATGTCCTCTCGCCAGGCCTTGAGGACTTCCTCACGAGTTCCTTCGCTGAACTTAGCGCTGCTTCTCAGCGGCATATTGGCAGGCTCGTCCATGACGTGCTTGCCTTTTTGGTACCAGAAATTAACCGTATTGGAGATGTCAGGTGCCGACTCGATGACAATGTGAGCAACGCCGAGCTCGGCCGCCCGGGCAGCAGCGCTGAGCCCTGCAGGGCCAGAGCCGATAATGGCAACTTTATAAGAAGATGAATCGCTGCTCACGGCAATAGCCTTAAGGGTAACCCGCTCTCTGTGGCGGAGAAGGAGCGTGTCCATGACATAAGTTCACCACGATTGTCCCTCGTCATGGCGATCCAAGCGTCCCGATCGCACTACGGAACAAAGAGGGGTGGAAGGCGTCCGGATTTTGAGTGGCCTTCCTCAGTGCATCCATCGAGTGGTCAGTCACTGAGGAATCGCCCTGTTGTTTTAAGGTCGCCCGGATTGCCTCAACAGCCATCACCGCTTGCTCTGCGGCGGCATAACTGTAGAAATCATTCTGCCGGCTTCGGCTGATGATATCGCTTAAAAGTTCGCGGCAATCAGCGACGGTATAGGTGTGCTGGGTCAGCTCCCTTTGTAATGACTCGAGTAAATGATCAATGTTCTTGAGGGCCTGGTGGAGACTTTGTGGGTCGGACTGACTGGCTTTATGCATGGCGATGATGGCTGAGCGGATCTGTTCGCCGTGCTCGTGGTCCAAGAGGTCGCCGAGGATGGCCGTCATCACGAAACCAGAGTCATTGAACCTCACAACACCGGGGCCGATGCTCGATGACAAGGCGCGTGGCTCCCACAAAAGCTTCGCCGGCGCTGAATCACCCGGGGTAATGGGACGCGTTTCTCTCATGGGGTCGCTGGGGACGTCAGTTTGATGATGGCAGGCCTCGCAATCATAGAAGGAGAGTTCGGGCATCAGACCGCGGTGGCTATGTTTTCCGTTGTTATAGAGATCGATAAAGCGGCGGGCAGCCTCTATCTGGCCGATGGCCCAGGTGTTGGCGTGTGAGGACACCACCTTACGCTTTTGGTAATCGGCATCGATGACATAGTGCTTGTGGACTTCGGTAAAGGTATCGAGTTCAAAACTAATGCGAGGATGCCCAGCCCCCATGATCTTGTGGATGGCAAATCGATCCTGATCACCGACATGGCATTTCATGCAAAGCTGCGCGCGTTCGAGCGGTTTTTCCGTAGGGTAAAGGCCGAAATCAAGGTTCTGTTGGTGAGTGACCTCTCCAGAAACATGAGGCCCGAGGTAGCGATTGCCGCCACCGTGGCAGGCTTCGCAGCCCACGCCATCATTGATATCGAAGCGCTTTCCGCGGAGCGATACGGGAACGTTGTCCGCATGGCAATCAAGGCAGATCTTGGAGGCTTCAGGCGGCTTTGGAAGTCCTAGATTCCGTGCTATTCGTTTGGATCGATCGTTGAGGAGAATGGCGTAGGCCTTGGCGTGAGGGTCTTCCCGGTTCCAGATGGTGTATTCATTTTGGACGACCGAAGAATTCTGGTAGGGCCTCGCGGCGCCATGACAATTGCTCCCCGCGCAGCTAGCCACACCCAGATGAAGATCGTCTTGAGGGGAAGCGGCCTTGCCCATCGTGCTTGAATCGCTCGCCGCTGGGGCCTCCGTAGCAGCAGGGTTTATCGCCACGGGCGTGTCATCATTCGATAAGGCCATGTCTGGAAGGCCTATTGATAATGAAGAACTGATGATCAGGAGTGTCAGGAAATACCGCATGCAGAAACCCATCAAACTTGGCTTTATGTTTCAGTGAACCGGTGGTCTAGCACCGCGTTGATCATGATCATGGAACTTATAAAGAGCACCCCTTTTATCACCCTTCGTGATCCGTATAGATGGATGAAGCCACCTCGGTTCTAGCCCAACTCATCGCAGTCATGTTGCTTTGAAGTTATCTCATTTTAAGCCTCTGATTTCAAGCTTCTCGGGATAATAAAGGCTGAAAAAAACATCTCTGAAGATGCTCACTTCATTCTTTGAAAAGACACTCTCCGCATGGAGATCAAATCAAGGGAGATAATAAAATCCGATGCCCAGCATGAAATAAACCATGATGAGCATAAAACCCTCCAGCCAGGTTGATCGTTGATCTCCGAGAAGATGTCTTGAGATCAAGACGGCCAACAGAATTCCCATCAATTCAAATTGATTGAACCGAAGGTTCATATCAAGCCCCATCGCTTGTCCCATCAAAACCAAAACCGGTGCAACCAGGAGGGCAAGCTGAGTGGTTGAACTGAGATTGACCGAGAGCGCCAAGGTTAATTGCTGCTTTGAAGCAAAGGAGACGGAGTTAATGTATTGGGGAATATTGCCGACCATCGACAGCAAGAAGACACCGGCAAAGGAGGGCGTTAGGTGCATGGCGTCAGCGGCCGGCTGAATGGATGAGGTCAAAAGGTCGCTCATGAACGAAATGGCGACAGTCACCCCCATCAGCAATATGAGCGCGGTCCGGTTAGACCAATGAGGGGGCGCCTCCATGGGCTCAATAGGGTGCTTATGTTGCTGGTTCAGTGCTTGCTCAACCGAACCGGTGGTGAGGGGTAGGCTTTTATCCTGCAAGGTATAGACGATACTTGCCAGGTAGATGAAGAGCATCAAAATGGAAATGTGGACGCTGATCTCTTGGTCGATGACCGTACTGAAGTTGAAGACGGCTGGGACCAAAAGGCCAAAAGCCGTTACCGACAAGAGTGCAAGGTTCATTGCAATCATCGAATTATCGAAGGTCGCGACGCGTTGTTTCAAGCCGCCGGCAATCATGGTTGCCCCGACACCAAAAAGCAATGTCCCAATAATGGATCCGGCAATGGAAGCCTTGAGCATATCAATGAGGCCATTTTGTAGTGCAAAAAGGCCAATAATCAACTCTGGGGCGTTGCCCATCGTGGCATTAAGGAGCCCGCCATAGGTGGGTCCCATGCTTTTCGCGAGGACGCTGGTGGCTTCCTCCATCAATTTTGCGAGCGGAATGATGGCCATGGTAGAGGCCAGAAAGACAATGGAGGGGTCGACCGAAAAGGCCTTGAGAGAAAATGCCAGTGGGGTAAATAAGAGAAACCATCGCATGAGCATGAACGTTTGTCTCCCGAGAGATAGTGGCTGATAGCGTCATGATTGACCTTTGAGTTCATCATCATGATGACACTCGGTCGTCCTTTCATGAATTTTTATCCTGTGTCCTTCATCATCCCTGTTTTATTGATGCAGCGCGGGCGTTATGACGACAGCGCCGATGCGTTCAATTAATTATACCAGGCGTGTTCCTGAAGTTGCCGAAGCGTCACGAGGTCGAGAGCGCTCTCGTGGGTACTTTCAAGAACCACCTTGGGCGCCATGGAGGCCTCATAAGATTCCTTCCAGCGAAGCGTACAAAGGCACCAGCGATCCCCGGGTCGGAGTCCCTGAAAGCCATAGGCCTTTTGTGGGGTCGTGAGGTCATTGCCGCGTGCTTTCGAAAATGCAAGAAAATCAGCGGTGACCCTGGCACAAATCAAATGCCTCCCCAGATCTTCAGTCTGCGCATGGCAGCAACCATCCCTTAAAAAGCCGGTCATGGTTTGGGTGGAACAGGGTTCGAGGGCTGTGCCAAGCACATTGAGCGCCTTTATCATAGTCATGATTCCTGAAAGGTGGATGGACCTGAAGGGTGGGTGATGCCCTCTCTTTTAGCGATCCTCGATGGGCGCAGGGGTGCTCCCATACGCATCAACGATCGCTTGGGTTTCTCTTTGTCACGTGCATAATAGTCGAACTCTTTCTACTCGGTTCAACCCCTATGTCGCTCACTCATCAAGTAACCCCTCCCCAAGGGGCCTCTCATCCCGGTGGTACTTTAAAACGGGAGCTTGCAGGCCGTCATATTCAGCTGATTGCCATTGGTGGTTGTATTGGAACGGGGCTCTTCATGGGGTCCGGTAAGACCATCTCCCTCGCGGGCCCTTCGGTCATTCTGGTCTATGCCGTGATTGGCTTCATGCTGTTCTTTCTCATGCGCGCCATGGGGGAGCTGCTCCTTTCTAATCCGAACTACAAATCGTTTGCCGATGCGGCTGATGATTTGTTGGGTCCTTGGGCGGGGTTTATAACCGGCTGGTCGTATTGGTTTGCCTGGATTGTCACCGCCATCGCTGAAGTCATTGCGATCGCGGGTTACATGAGCTTCTGGTGGCCCGATCTCCCCCTCTGGATCCCGGCGGTCGCTTCAGTCATAGGCTTGCTGTCCATCAACCTGTTGACGGTCAAAGCCTTTGGTGAAATTGAATTCTGGTTTGCCCTGATCAAAATTGTTGCGATTCTATCCCTCATCGTGGTTGGTATCGCGATGGTGGCGATGCAGTTCGTTTCCCCTGAGGGGGTGCCGGCGCGGGTCGATAACCTCTGGTCCTATGGGGGGTTTTTCCCCCATGGGGTGATGGGTATGTTGGCTGGATTTGAGACCGCGGTGTTCGCCTTTGTCGGAATGGAGATCGTTGGGACGACTGCGGCTGAAGTGAAGGATCCGGAACGGGTGATGCCGAAAGCGATTAATACCATTCCGATTCGCATTCTTCTCTTTTATATCGGGACCCTGCTGATTCTCATGATCGTGACCCCTTGGCCACAAATTTCGGCGACGAGTAGTCCTTTCGTTGGGATGTTTTCTTTGGCAGGCTTTGCTGGAGCTGCGGCCGTCGTCAATTTTGTCGTGGTGAGTTCTGCGCTTTCATCGACCAACAGCGGGATCTATTCGACCTCGAGAATGCTCTACGGTTTAGCCTCGCAGCGCGATGCGGCGGCCCTATTTGGTCGTCTCAGTCAGCGCGGCGTTCCCGTCAATGCGCTGCTCCTTGCAGGGATTCTTCTCCTTTCTTCAGCGGCACTCCTCGCGGCTGATGGCACAGTGATGGATGCCTTTCAATTGGTAGGCTCGGTCGCTTCTTTGCTGTTTATCTTTATTTGGACCATGATCATCTTGAGCTATCTGGCCTTTCGGCAACGGCGCCCTGAGTGTCATGCGCGGTCTTCTTTTAAGATGCCCGGTGGACGTCCGATGGCGATCGTGGTCTTGTTGTTCTTTCTTGGGTTTCTCATCACGCTGTCTCTTGATGCCGGCAATCGTTCAGCACTTTTGATTCTCCCCGTGTGGTTTGGGCTCTTGGGTGCCATCTATTTTGGGGTGCTTCGAGGTCAGCCGCATCATCGTCAGCGCCGAAGGCTTCATGAGGAGAAAGTTCGCAATGAAAAAGCTGCGGCGGCAGCTTTTAATAGGGAGATAGGGTGATAGGGTCCCTGATTCAGTCCGGCGTTCAGGTTGAAGGTTCGACCTAAGCCTCTCCCTGTGCCCGTTTTCACTTGACGATGGCGATGGCTAGCTGATCGCAAACCTCCGGCGTTTGGGCTGTCCTTAGGGTACAGAGTTTGAGGGTTCCTTTCATCGTGACCAACTTGGAACTTGGTTTAAAGTTTAAAGAACCGCGACTGATTTTACCGGACGCTATGGGCCGATAAGTCGAGCCATCGGAGGTGAAGGAAAGGCGAATGCTTTGGGTGGGATCAAAAAGGGAGGGACTGAACTGCCAGGTGATCGCGGTTTTAGTGCCGACTTTGATGCTGTTTGGTGCTTTGATGATCAAGCTTTTGATCACCACCCGGCCATTATCGCTGGCGCTATCCTTTCCGTCGCTGACGGTCAGGGTAAACGTATAGAGCCCCGGATCGTTAGCCGTGAAGCGAGGGTTTATGCTATTGGGGTTGATCAGGTCCACCGAAGTGCCCGCTATTTGCTTCCATTGATAACAAAGTGGCGCAGGCGATTCATCAGAGTCAACGCTTTGATCGCCATGGAGGGTCACCCCTTTTCCTGCGAGGGTGGTGGTATTGCCGCCGGCATTCGCTATGGGTGGCTTGTTTTGGAGGAGCGATCCTCTGCCGTTAAATGTCAACGTGCCATCGGCGGCGAGGATCCAGTCTCCGGCCTTACGGATCAAGCCATCCGCTGAATAACCCGTTGGGTTCGTCACAAAATAGAAGGCGAGGGGGGAGCCTACGGTGCCTGTGGTACTACCAGCCACTCTATTCCAAAGAGGCCCATTCCATTGGTTGCTGTTGAAAGCCCCGGGGGTTCCGGCGTTGAAGATCCCCGATGGGCCCGTTAAATAGCTGAAATAGATCTGGATGGTCTGTCGAACACGGTCAATGCCGACCCAATCGGTCGCAAAGATATGACCCTCGGTGGCCGCGGAGAGGAGAACGCCCCAACTGTTGGCGTTGGACTGATCCGACTTCAGGGCATGATGAGCGCCCACATTGTAAATCAGGTTGGTTTTCCCGATGAAGGCCGAATAATGAGGGTCTAGCCCAAGGTTAAAGACGCCGGTTGGTTGGGCGAGGAACTTGTCTTGGGTGATTCCGAGATCCTTGTAAAAGGTTTTGGTCGTCGCAGGATCAAACACCGTCACGACTAATGAGGAAGGCGAGCCATTGGCGCCATCACTGGTGAGCGCATGGCTTGATCCTTCAAACCCCAATAGACCCATTAATAAGATCGATCGGATGCGGGTGGCGGCGGCCTTTTTCATTGTTTGATGACGCCTTTACAGTTATCAAGCAGGCTGCCGCGCGGTTGATGCGTATAGGCCGTTGAGGGGTTCACTGGATCGAAGACAGTTGGACTTGAGTAGCCTTGGCCCGTGGTGGCGATATAAGTGCCGGTCCCAAAAGTTTGATTGATTGATGCATTAAGAGCGCCAAAGACTTGTGGGCTCGATGCGTCACTGGCCAAGCGGTTCAATACCGTTAAAAGGTCGCCGGTTGGTTTCGGTGCTCGTTTTCTAAAGACATAACTGCCTTCTGTGAAATACGGGTAATTGCCGTTATAAACTTCCTGAACCGTTGGAGCGAAACCGTCAATCTTGATGTAGCGATAGTCAAGGCTTAAGGTCAGATTTCGTTCCGTGGTCAGCATCCCAACGGCGAAGGCTGTGTCCCCTGATGGATTAAAGACGCCACGTCGTCCGCCACTCAAATTATCAAGGCAAGTCTCCTCTAGGGAGACCTGGCTCGGCGCCAAAACCACGGGCCCAGCGGCGGGGTTACTCAGGTTGACAGGGACTTTAGCGTCAGCGATACAAGGATTATTGAGAAAGTAAGCATTCGCGGCTGCCTGGGTGCTTGCGCCGAGGTTTCTTCTGCAGAGATGGACCAGATCCGTGGTGAGGGGTGATTGCGCAAATTGGGTGAGCGGGGTGCTTTTGCCGCCGACATCAATGAGAACCTGTGTCCACATTGCAATGTTGCCGGCGAAAAGATCGCTTAGCGTTGCTTTACTCAGGCTCGGCATACAGTCGAGGGTTTCTTTCTTAAGACAACTACTGGCCATGGTTCCTTGAGCGATCTGAGCCGCTTGAAGGGCGTCCCTCAGGTTTTTGCTGACGGGGGTGTTTTGAATGACAGCCCCTGCATTGATCACGGTGAGTGTGTCCGCCACGACAGTGGGATCGGGTTCGTTGTAGGTTTGATCATCGATGGTTGCGCTGAAATTCGAATCTCTCAAGAGGCCCGGGTCGACGTCCAGCATTCCCGCATCTGGGCTATCAGGAAAAAGGTCGCCCACCTGGCTGGTCCTGCAGCTATAGGCGGTGGTGGATCCTGATGTCAGGGTGCATTGCCCAGGATTGCTGATGCTCATGAACTGAATTTTCTTAGTCGGTTCCAGAAGTGGGTAGACCCCCGTTACCGCACCACTTCGATTTCGCTTGAGGATGAGGAGTGTCGGGTTCACTTGGCCGAGCCCTTGAAGAGTGTTGTTATCCAGCTGGCAAAACCAGGCTCTCCAAAAGGTCCCTTGGCCGCCTATATCAGCATCCTTGTAGGTGCTTAAGGTGCCGCTGAGACAGAATCCATCATTGCCGTGAGGGCCTTTTAGGACTTTATCAATGTTATTGTCCTGGATGGTTGACCCTGCGATCTTGAGGGTGATGTCTGGAATAACGCTGGGGGTTAAGGGGGCCGCCTCGGCTGTTCCGGCCAGCGCAGTCCCTAACAAAACAATCAGCATCAGTTCGAAGCTCATGTTTCATGCCTCAAGCAAGACAATATGTACTAAGGTACGCATCTAATTATTTCGCCATAACTGGAAACGTGTGTCAATCAATCGTTGATGATCAACCTTCTTTTATGCCAATTCTGTCGTGGGTCTATCGATGGGTGGATCCTTCTCAAGGAAAGATGTAGGGTAGGTTATATACATCTTCTGGCTGATCAGATATCTTCAATGGGATTGTTCATTCAGGAGGGCCAGATGCTCTTATCAATAACGAAGTTGAAGAGGCTTACGGTGGTCGGCCTCCTGATGGGATCGCCAGCGATGGCAGATACCGTTCAGGTGGCTGTAGCGAGCAACTTCGTTGGCGCCATGGATGCGTTAGTGCCCGCTTTTCAGAAAATAAGTGGGCATCAGGTTGCAATCGTCCCAGGCAGCACCGGCAAGTTCTTCGCGCAGATCAAATCGGGAGCGCCGTTTGAGGTCTTTCTGTCGGCCGATCAGGGCACACCGGCCAAGCTTGAAAAGGAGGGTTTGGCGGTCCCTCAAACCCAATTTACTTATGCGAGGGGCCGATTGGTTCTCTGGAGCGAAAATCCCCACTTCATTGATGATGGTGAAAGGGCATTACGAGCCGGGAAATTTCAGCACATTAGTCTCGCCAATCCAGTGACAGCGCCCTATGGTGCTGCCGCTATCGAGGTCATCAGTCACCTGGGCCTTGATAGTGCTTTCGCAAGCAAGAAGGTATTGGGAGAAAATATTGCGCAGGCGCATCAATTTGTGGCAACGCAAAATGCTGAGCTCGGTTTTGTAGCCATGTCACAGGTCTTCAAGGGCGGCAAGCTGACGAGTGGCTCGGGATGGGTTGTTCCGCAGAGCCTTTATGCACCCCTCCTGCAAGATGCCGTGTTGTTGAAACCGGGTGAAAAGAATGAAGCGGCTCTTGCGTTCCTTCAGTTCTTAAAGACCCCCGAAGCAACATCCATCATCATCTCGTTAGGCTATGAAATCCCATAAGCGCCCAGAAGATCAACGCCGAATGATCCTCATCAGAGAATCGGTCGATGGTCAGTGAGCGGCTCATTGATACGGAGTTGTCTATTGGAGGAGGGCTTACCGCCAGAGTCTTCGCGCTCCTAGCGGCGATTGATCGTGAGGGATCCATTGTTCGTGCAGCCAAAGCCACCGGGCTCAGCTACAAAGGCGCATGGCAGATCATCGATCGCGTCAATCAGTTGTCGCCAAGACCTTTGATCGAAAGTGTCGTCGGCGGGGGGCATACAAAGGGGACCCGGCTGACAGCAACGGGACTGGCCCTTCTTGCGGCCTTTCAACATCTACAGCGGGAGAAGGACGTTTTTTTGGAGAAGGTCAATGAGGAATTTTCTCATGACCCCACTATTTTGGCCTGGTTTAGAAGGTTATTTATGAAATCAAGCGCACGCAATCAATGGCTCGGTGAGATTGTTGGGATCAATATCGGGGCTGTTACCTCCGAAGTCATCATCCATGTGGCGGCTGGAGCGACCCTCGTCGCTCATGTCGCCCATGAAACGGCAAAGACCATGGAGCTCTCTTTTGGGAAAGAGGTGCTAGCGTTGGTCAAGGCATCGATGATCATACTTGTCACTGATGTGGAGGGGTACCGACTTTCCCCACAAAATCAGCTGTCTGGAAAGGTGGTCAACATCAAGCAAGGATTGGTCACAGCCGATGTGACCCTCGAACTTGATGGGGGCGTTAGGGTTGTGGCCAGTATCACCTTTGAAAGCGCTGAAACTTTGGGGCTACAGGTAGGTATGCCTGCAACGGCAATTTTTGAGGCCGCTTCAGTCATGTTAGGGGCTCGTAAGGATTAGAAAACGAAGGGGTGTGAACATTCATTTCGATGGTGATGCGGC
>Ga0114962_10000695_pt1 | contig 29533 bp, 23 predicted proteins | sample C_130820_MF_Meta_FD_87017 | JGI IMG/M metagenome (GOLD analysis project Ga0114962, IMG submission 87017) | Freshwater microbial communities from Lake Croche, Canada to study carbon cycling - C_130820_MF_MetaG | ecosystem: Environmental > Aquatic > Freshwater > Lake | place: Lake Croche, Canada...
CCGTCGCTCGTGGGAACTGTCCAGGAGATTTCCGCCGAACCAACATCGACAGAGGCACTGGGATTGTTCGGTGCGCTAGGGAGATCAGGCAAGGTCAGTGGACCAACCGAAGAACTCGGTGGGCCATTGCCAAGACCGTTGTGGGCTGTGATTTTGAAAATGTAGTCAGCCCCTGCACTGAGGCCGAAGATGATGCAGCTCATGATGCCCAAGGGGTTGTTTCCGGTGTAGCCGCAGAAACCAGCCACATCGCCGTTGGCGTCATAAGCGGTGGCCGTGTAGCCATCAATGCTTGCGCCACCGTCGCTCGTGGGTACTGTCCAGGAGATTTCCGCCGAACCAACATCGACAGAGGCACTGGGATTGTTCGGTGCGCTAGGGAGGTCGGCCATCGTAAGGGGGCCAAAGGGTGAACTCGGCGGGCCCGTGCCAGCCCGGTTGTGCGCGGCGACCTTAAAGCTGTAGTCCGTCCCCGGACTCAGACCTTCAACGGTGCAGCTCATCGTGCCACTTGGGTCGTTGCCGGTATAGCTGCAAGTTCCAGCCGCGTTACCGTCGCCGTCATAAGCCGTGACGGTGTAACTGTCAATGACTGCCCCACCATCGCTGTCGGGGATAGTCCACGAGATGGTGGCCGGCGCAGGCGAAGTGCTCCCCGAAACGTTATTTGGGGCACCAGGAAGGTCGGGTAATTGCAAGGAGGAGGCAGGGGATCCTGGCGGGCCATAACCAATGACGTTGTGAGCCCTTACCTGAAAACTGTAGGTCGTACCGTGCACCAAAGCGCTCACCGTGCACTGATTCTCCGGGCTGCTGCCAATGGTGTAGGTGCACGTTCCAGCCACGCTTCCATCACCGTTGTACGCAGTGACGCTGTAGTAGTCAATGGGCTCTCCGCCATTACTCGCCGAGCTATCCCAGTTCACCGTGGCCGTTGTCCCAATGTCGCTTGCCGTCACATTCAACGGCACGCTTGGCGTGGTGGCAGGTGTTGCGGGACCGAAGTTACCCGTGGTCTCCGAGCCATTGTTCTGGTTCGTCGCAGTGATCGTAAAGTTATAAGGCCTGCCATTTGTCAGACCGGTAATCGTGCATTGGTAGCCGCTATCGGTGGCCGTCGTGTACGTACAACTTCCGGCATAGTTGCCGCTGAGGTCGTAGGCCTCGGCCACGTAGGTGTAGACCGCTGCGGGGTCAATGGTGGGCGATGGATCCCAATTCACCCTTACTTGCGTGTCACCGCGTGTCGCTGCGCCGTTAATGGGTAGCAGGGTCCAGTTTGTGGCGCCGTCAATAGGGATACTGAAGCTCAATCCTGTAGAGACGGTGATTGCAGCATCCCCACCTTGAGAAAGACCGGAGGATTTATGAATGCTGCCGGTCGAGTTAGCAAACCACACAATGCCATCACCGCCGCCAGCAACATCTTCCCATTGCGCTCCCGCAGGGCCGGTGTCTGAGACGGACATCGATGCGGACAAGACGCTGAAGTCAGAAAGCCGAAAACCCTCGAGGTACTGCACCGAGCTGCCGGAGTCGTTATTTATGGTCCAAAGGTTGCCATGTTCAACCACGATGTCAGCACCGAGATTAAACGGAAGCGAGGAGCTGAGGTTGGTGGCGACTCGCGTACTCAGGTTGATCCTGTAGAACTTATTAGCTGCAGTGTTGACGTAGTAAAAGCCAGTTGCCGGATCGATGTCTCCACCGGTAACAATGTCGCCAGATACTGGAAGGCCAGACACCGTTCCGAGGAAGCTTGGCGTACCGTCGAGGGCAATGCTGTACAGCCGGTTGGTATTTACCTTGATGGAAATCAGCCGATCTCCGAATCTGTCATAGGCCAGCGCATTCAATGACTGGCCGGTCGCACCGACGGTGGACCAATTGCTTACATCGTCAGAACAGTCGAGGTTGCCGTTCTCAATCATGAAGTAAAGACGTCCCGAGCAACTCGAGACCACGGGATAACCCGAGCTCGCCGCGCTCGCGGACTTAACAACGAGAGGACTCACCAGGAGGGAGGTAGCCACCATGGCGCTAGCCACGGTCGCAGCAAGGGCGCGACGCCAAAACCCGATGATCGATGAAGCCTGTGTGCGACCTTGTAACACCATGGTCCTCTTGTCCCCTTCTTCCTTGTCAGCGGGTTCGCTTTTTGCAATCCTAGAAACTTCTTCTAGGTTAGGCCTCCGGCCACGAACCTGGGCGTCGCTCCTCGGGTACTGCAGGAGTATCCCCTAGCAAGAATCGCCGAGGGTCTCGAGGGCCTAGGCCTATTCGGTGGAAATGGCTTGAAGAATATTCAATTTGGCTGCTCGACGAGCTGGCCACGTAGCTGCCCCGAGGCCGAGGAGGGCAGCTAGGACGAAGAAGGTCGCCAGGTTGCTCCAGGGAAGGACAATTTCAGTAAGGCCTTGATCCTTCAATGCACGTGAGAGCGCAACCCCTAGACCACTCCCAATCACAATGCCAATGATGGCCCCGAATACGGAGAGGATGACCGCTTCGGCACGGACCATGGTGCGCACTTGCCGGCGCTTCATCCCCACTGCTCGCAGGAGTCCGATTTCACGAGTCCGCTCAAAGACGGAGAGCATCAAGGTATTCACAATACCGATGAGGGCAATGACGATGGCGAGCATCAAGAGGGCGTAGATGAGTCCTAAGAGCTGATTGACCTGAGCCCGCTGTGCATCTTCAAAGGCCGCACGAGTCTTGATCTCGAGGTTTGGGTAGGGGGCGAGTCCAGCCCGAAGTCGTGCCGTCATCGCCGGACTGGAGGGCTGCGTTGTGGAGATCAACATCACTTCAGGAAGCGTGTTTGGCGCAAAGTGCTGAGTGAAATACGCCGTGGAAAGGACGTAGGAACCGAGGAGCGCGTTCGGCTTGAATATTCCTCCGACACGCAACTTCGTGCGACCCGTCTGCGCAAAGAGGAGGGAGAGCTCGGAACCAACCTTGAGCCTGTCTTGGTTGGCCACGGTATGCGAGACCAAGATTTCATCCGCGGCCAAAGCCTTAGCGCCTTGTCCGGCTTCGAGTCTGACCACCACTGTTGATTTCAGGTCACGCGGAGCAACCGAGGTCACCGATTTAGGCGACCCATTGACCAGCATGCGCCCTGAGTAGAGCGGTGAAGCTGCGCTCACGCCGCGGATTTTGCTTGCTGAATCAATGGCTGCAGCGCTGAAGCCGGTGGGCGGACCGCCAGATGACTGAGCCATCACGATGTAGTCAGCACTGATCGCATCAGTAATGGACTGCGTCGCCGACTGCGAAAGTGAGGCACCAAAAACGGCCATGGTCGAAACGAGGGCAAGCCCAACCATCAGCGCAGAAGCGGTCTGAGCCGTTCTGCGAGGGCTACGCATGGAGTTTTCGCGTCCCAGCTTTCCCGCCACGCCAAGGAGTCTCGCTAGCGGTCGACCCACGGCACTTGAAACAGGCCGAGCCACGAGAGGAGCCAGCATGCCCGCGGCAGAAAATATTGCGAGGGCTCCGAGGCCGACAAGTTGGATGGCCGGAGCGCTGAGACCAATGCCTAAAGCGCTCATGCCAAGCATGGCTACGAGGAGACCGAGGATGACACGTCGTCGCGATGATTCCACCGTTTGACTCTGGTAGGTAGCCAGTGCCGCGATGGGGGGAATGCGTACCGCCCGACGCGCCGGACTCACTGCAGAAACCATGGTGACGCCTAGTCCTACTGCGATTGCTGCAAACACCGTCCGTCCCTGGAAGACCAGATCGCCCTTGGGAAGGGTCACCCCAAAAGCAGACAGCAGGGCCTCAAGACCCATTGCCGTAAGCACACCTAAGGCAAGACCGATGAGTGAAGAAAGGAGACCCAAGACAAAAGCTTCTGCGAGCACCGAGCGGAACACCTGCCGTCGGCTAGCACCAATCACTCTCAGTAAAGCCAGTTCACGAGTGCGCTGACCAACGGTGATCGAAAAAGTGTTGAAGATCGTGAAGGCTCCAACAAAGAGTGAGATTGCTGCGAATACCAATAGGGCTGTGGCAAAGAACCCGAGAGCCGTATTGATGGCTCCACTCTGTTCGTCGGCAACCTGCTGGCCGGTGACAACTTGAACGCCTTTTGGTAGTTGAGCAGCGATGCTGTGACGAAGTTGATCAATACTCGTTCCGGCTTTGGCAAGTACCTCTAAAGAATTGAGCTGTCCGACTTCATTAAACAAGACCTGTGCCGTGTGAAGATCGAAGGCGGCAATCGTTGCACCAGCGAGATTGTCCGCACTGCCAAAGGAAACAATGCCGACCACCTTGAAACCTCGTGTAGGCCCTACCAGCAGGATACGTAGGTGATCACCGATGTGGAAGTGGCACTTCTTGGCGGTGCCACGATCGATCACCACTTCACCCATGCCATGTGGAGCATGGCCTGCAACGAGATTTAGCGACGAAAGGCGAGCGCTGGTGTTATAAGAGTAGCCGAGAGCGGGAGCGCCACCGGTATCGAGCGCCTTGCCATGCTTATCGATGAACTGCGCATATCCGGCTGCAGTACCGTCCGCTGCTGCAACACCAGGCGTTGCACGAATCTGACTGAGCAAACTGTCCGAGATTGGCTTGCGCGTTGTCCCGCCATCTTGGCCTTGCGAGAATGCGGCTACGCCTCGAACCTGAAGGTCAACATTTGCATAGACCTTGGTGAACAAGGAGGTGAAGGTATTTCGAAGCGTGTCCGTTAAGACCAAGGTTCCCGTGACAAAGGTCACCCCCAAGATGATGGACAGCGCTGTCAGCGCCACCCTCAGCTTGTGCGCAAGCATCCCGCGCAGCACCAGCCGCCACATATCAGTGACTCAACTGCTTCATCTGTTCAAGCACCGCATCCGCAGTTGGCTCAAGCAACTCCCCCACTAGCTTGCCGTCAGCCAAAAAGATCACTCGGTCAGCAAAGGATGCTCCACGCGCATCGTGGGTCACCATAACGATTGACTGTCCAAAGTCCTCAACGGAGCGCTTGAGAAAAGTGAGGACTTCAGCCGAGGAATTCGAGTCAAGGTTGCCCGTAGGTTCATCAGCAAAAATCAAATCCGGTCGACTTACCAAGGCGCGCGCCACAGCGACACGCTGCTGCTGGCCTCCAGAGAGTTCGCCGGGTCGATGGCTCAAGCGATCTGCGATACCCAGTTGAGCAACTAAGAAGTTGAGCCATTCCTCATCTATGTCGCCACCGGCAAGATCGAGGGGAAGGGTGATGTTTTCCTTGGCGGTGAGTGTGGGAACCAGATTGAAAGATTGAAAGATGAAGCCGACATGGTCCCGTCTCATCTGGGTCAGGCCATTGTCATCAAGCGATCCGACTTCGAGCTCTCCCACATAGCTTTCGCCAGACGTGGGCGTATCGAGTCCCGCCATGCAGTGCATGAGGGTTGACTTTCCTGACCCCGAAGGGCCCATCACGGCAGTGAACTTCCCACGTTCAAAGCTCACCGAAATCCCATCAAGGGCCATGACCTCTGCGTCGCCAGAGCCATAGCGCTTTACGAGATCATGCGCTCGTGCCGCTGGGATTCCCTCTTGCTGTGTCGTGCTAGTCATAGCGCTCCCGTGTTGAAGTATTGCCAAAGGGCAGATCTATGCGAGCCTTAGGCCCTCTCGAGGCTAGCCGCCAAGAATGCGGAAAAAGCCTTCGGGTGCGACCACATCGTCACGACTGAGCTCATGAATAGAAGCGCGACCGAGGCCGAGCAGGGTTGAATCAATCCCACCGTGCAAGACATCGAGGACGTTTTCGACGCCGGCTTGGCCATTCGCGGCAAGGCCCCAGAGGTAGGCACGGCCGATCATGACCGCCTTGGCGCCAAGCGCTAGTGCCTTGACCACATCAGAGCCACGACGCACTCCCCCATCGAGGAGTACTTCAATCTCACTGCCCACGGCATCGGCAACTGCTGGAAGTGCCCGCAAAGGCGATGGTGTGCCATCCAAATTGTTTCCACCATGATTGGAGACAGAGAGTGCTGTTGCACCAGCCTGGACCACGCGCTTTGCGTCATCGATGCGGCTGACTCCCTTCACCATGAAAGGGCCATCCCACTGTGCGCGCAGCCAGGTCAGTTCTTCCCATGTCGGAGGCGTTGATTGCATCCACTCGTAGTAAGCACCAAAAAAGGTTGGCGCTTTCGTTCCGGGCTCTGCCATATTCGGCGCCGAAAGGTCGGGAAAGTGCGCTTTACGAGCAAAGGACCAGAGCCAACGAGGCCGAAGCAGCGTTTGAGGGGCGAGGATCATCGCCTCCTTAAAACCGATCTTCTCGGGGATCCAGGGGCTGCCCCAATCCCGGCCATTGGAAAAGGACCAGTCGAGAGTCACAATGATGCCCTTGGCTCCAGCCGCCTTGGCCCGCTCCATACGGCGCACCATGACGTCTCTACCTCCGGACCAATACAACTGGAAGAAGACTTTGTCGTTAGCCGCAGCAACTTCTTCAACTGAGCGACTGGCAAATGAACTCAGACCCATGGCGAGTCCACGATTGGCAGCCGCACGCGCGACGGCAAGTTCACCATCAGGGTGCACGGCCTGCACGCCGGTGGGTGAAATCAGCACCGGCATCGCGATCTCTTGGCCCATGACTGAGGTCGCCATGCTGCGCTGCGCAGGTAGGTCCGCAATGTGGGGAGCAAATCCGAGCTCGTCAAAAGCAGCGAGATTGTCTCGGGATGAAAGTCCCTTTTCCGAACCCGCGACGAGGGCTCCATACACCGAGCGAGGAAGACGCTTGTGCGCACGTTCCTGAGCGATAGCCACTGTCTCAAACCACTTCTTAGCCACCTAATCCTGCTCCTGCTCGTTCGACCTCTAGCACTCTACCGGTGAAGGTCAACGCAGCCCCTCGGGCCAGCGCCCAAGGCGCTGCTCGCCCACCAGCATCTCGGTAAAGGTCCGCTCAAGGTGGGTCTGACGCCACACCAGCATTTCTTTTGCGTGAACAAGTTCGCGGCTTAGATCCTTGTTGAGGGTCTTCCAGGTCGGATCAGCGCCGAGGTCAAAATCCAGTGAGCTGCCGTCACCAAACTGCACATAGGCGAAGTCTTCGCCGCGCAAGACGGCCAGGTTTTGCTCTTGGATCCTTCGGCCCCATGGCCAAGTTAGGTCCATGGAATCAAGCACCAGGTAGCGCCAATCCCATTCATAATGAGCCGAAGTTCGCCAGGTGGGTGGAGCTTCCCCGCGTAAAAAGGGAAGGAGGGAGTAGCCATCACACTGCAGGGGGACCTCGAGGCCCATCATCTCGCAGAGCGTTGGCATGACATCGACGTTCTCCGTGAAGGAACTCACTGTGCTCCCCCGACTTTCAGGATGCCGTGGATCGCGAATAATGCCCAAGATTGCATAACTCTGCTCAAAGAAGCCGAGCTTCTCCATGAGTCCATGGTCGCCGAGTTGCTCACCGTGATCAGCGGTGACAATGATGACGGTCTCTTCCCAGGTCCCCTGCGCTTTGAGCGCCTCAACGATACGACCAAGTTGCGCATCAACCTCGGAAATCATGCCGTAGTACTGCGCACGCACTTCGCGCATGGCGTGAGGATCTTGCGGCGCACGAATTTGCTCAACGCCAAGGGCAAGCTCGTGCAGAGGATGGGGATCATCAGTGGGTGGGATGGGTAGGGCTATATCGGCCGGGTTGTACATGGTCGAAAAGCTTCCCGCTGCGGCATAAGGAGGATGAGGCCTCAGGTAACTGAGATGGGCGAACCAGGCATCATCTTGCTTCCCCAGCCATCCCAAGAACTCATGAGTCAAGAAGGCTGAAGAGGAGAGTTCGGCTGGCCTCGTAGGTTCATCGCTCAGCGCCTCTAGGTAATTACTGCGAGGGTCAAAACCTTGAGCCTCCAACCAGTCACGCCAAGGAGCCTGGTCTTCGGGCATCCGAAGTACGGGATCAAAACCCGGCAGCACGCCGTCGTAATAATTCAATCGGGGATCATCGCGGCCTGAAACCACGCGAGGATCAACCGCTTGGTCGGTGTAGCCAAAGAGTGCTGGCTCATAACCCGCCCTGCGAGCAGCCAGCGCGACGTTGTCGAATCGACCATCTAGAGGAGAGCCATTTGCGACCACGCGATTCGTTGATTGATAGGTGCCGGTGTAGAGCGCCGCACGTCCTGGTGCACAAGGTGCTGCTTGAGCAAAGTGTCGACTCAAGTGCAGGCCTTCGGCCGCCAGCATGTCGAGCACGGGAGTTTTGACGAGAGGGTGGCCAGCAACGCCCAGACAATCAGCACGGAACTGATCCAAGGTGATGAAGAGGTAATTCACCCCCTTATCTCTACTCGCTCACCAGGGCGCTGGCTGCAGCGGCTCTGGGTCCGGCAAATTCTGCACGGCGGTGAAATCTCCTCAGCGTGGCAATGAGCGGAATCCCCACGGTGGAGATCAGCAGGGCATTTAAGAACGCGCGAGGTAGGTCAAAGCCCATGGAGGTGGTCAGGTCGAAGATTACGAATCGATGGAGGTTGGTCGACACTCCCCCTCCGGGCAGATAGGAGAGCGTCGTGCTTGATCCAGCCCCATAGGGCCAGAACCAAAGATTCATGACCGCTCCATAAAACATGCAGGCGATCGCGGTATAGATCGCCAGCATGATCCTTGAGGTCTTTGCGAATTTGGCAAACATGCCAGCGCCCGCACCCAGCCATGCGGCGGCCAGCATCTGAAAGGGGAGCCAAGGCCCAATGCCTCCGGTGAAGAATGCGGAAACCAGCAAGGTCAATGCACCGAGCGCAAAGCCAAAGCCTGAGCCAAAGACCGCTCCCGCCACGACCAATAAGAAAAAGACCGGCTCGATACCAGCTACGCCGGGACTAGGTATACGCAGGGCTGCACCGCAAGCTGCAAGTAAGCCGAGGAGGGCGAGCGAACGGCCGTCGATGGCGTGCTGGCTGAGCTCAGTTGCCAAAAGCAATAGCGAGAGTGGGACGAGGAGAGCCATCAACCAAGGCGCCAAGTCGGCCTGCCCCTGTCCTGAACTTACGAGGGGATAAAGCAAGGCGGAGATACCCAAGAGCGAAACTAAAAGACCCACCATGACGGGACGCTTCATGGCTCAGTCCTCAAATGCTCGAGTGCCGCGACTACTTCATCAACGGTCAGCCAGGCATCGGGATAAAAGACCTTTCCAACCTGCGTCGTCGACGATGGACTCTGTGCCAAAACCGCTCGGGTTTGTCCCTCAGCGACGACCTCACCTTCGGCGAGCACCACCGTCCTATCGGCGATTTGAGCAACCAGTTCGACGTCATGCGTAGCCACCAGAATTCCGCAGCCTTGATCACGCAGACGCGCTAAGACCTTGGCAAGGTGTCGCTTGGCTTCGTAATCGAGTCCACGGGTTGGCTCATCAAGGGCAATCAAGTCTGGCTGTGGACCAAGCACAACTGCAAGCGCCAGCACAAGGCGTTGACCTTCGGAGAGATCTCGCGGATGGGCCTCGAGCTCAATTCCTTCGAGGAGTTCACCCAACAACTGCGAGGTGCTTCCTGCTGCCAAGCCGTGCTCAAGGTCAGCACTAGAGCATTCTTCCTCCACGGTCGAGGCGTAGAGCAGAGTCGTAGGGTTTTGAGGAACGAGACCAACAGCTCCTATGCGCTCTCGTGCTTTCATGGCTGTTGGTTCAAGGCCGGCCACCGAAACCGCTCCTGAACTTGGCGACTTCAATCCAGCCAAGAGCGCTAGTAAGGAAGACTTCCCAGCGCCATTGCGTCCCATGAGGGCAACAATCTCACCGGCACCGACGCTGAGATTCACGCCCCTGAGCGCCTGCAGGGAGCCGTAGTGAAGGCGGACATTTTCTACCCTGGCTACGAACTTGCTCGGCTTAGTCGCTTCCTCCGGAGGAAGTTTGCCCACAAGTTCGGCTCGCTCGAGCCCGCTCGCACGCCGACCTTCGCGCACCGTGAGCGGGATGCGGCTCCACTTGAGTTTGCGCGCAAGTTCAGTGAGCGGAGGAGAAACGCGCGGGTCAAGGGTGATTTCGCTGGGCAAGGCGACGCGCAGGCTCGCATCCTCGGGGTGAATAACACCGATGCGATCAGCAATAGGAAGGACACGGTCGAGGCGATGTTCAGCAAGGACAACCGTGATCCCGAGATCATGAACGAGGCGAGAGATCGCCGCGAGGACTTCCTCTGCGGCCATGGGATCGAGTGCTGAAGTTGGCTCGTCGAGCACGAGGACTGGCGGGGCCGCGGTGAGCACTGCTCCTATTGCAACGCGCTGGCGCTCCCCTAGTGAAAGCGTCGTCAGCGGTCGGTGGCGCAGGCGATGGAGGTCGAGGAGGTCAAGGACTTCCTCGACACGGCGCCTCATGGTGCTTGGAGCAAAACCGAGATTCTCCATGACGTAAGCGAGTTCGTCTTCCACGCGCTCGGTCACAAAACTTGCGGTGGGGTCTTGGCCAACGTAGCCAACGAGATCCGCAAAGGACTCGGGGCCATACTGAGCGGTGCTTCGGCCATGGACACTGACGCTGCCTTCGAGTATCCCACCGCTAAACCTCGGGACGAGACCATTAATCGCCCGCAGCAGGGTGGACTTACCCGAACCGGTGGGCCCCGCCAGAACAAAACACTCGCCTTCGCAGATCTCCAGAGAGAGGTCGCGCACAATGGGAGACGAGGGATCGTAAGCAATGGAGACGCGATCAAAAATAATCATCGGGCACTCCCTACATATTCTTCGATGGGCAATCGGCGCTCACCCATGGCACTAGGTAGTGGGCTCCAGAGCAGCGCGCTGAGACCCATCAACATCGACGCGAAACAAAGCCAACTCACTGCTGGCATGGTCCAGGTGTAAGGATTCCAAGCAAGCAAGTCCGGGGTGATGCTCTGCGCGATGAGCAGGCCCGCACTCACTCCAAGTCCAGAGATGAGCACCGCCCAAGAATTTCTCCCGAAGTGCAAAGGGCGATAGCGCGTCCGAAGTACCTTGCGTGACCCCCCCACCAATACAGCGGCAATAGCAGCGAAGCCAGTAACGATAAGACTGATGGCAAGCGCAAGAGGCAAGCTTGGATAGGCCAAGAGATAGGCGCCGGCCGTTGCTAGTCCGAGGCCGCTAAGTCCGAGCGTTAAGAAAGGCAAGCTCAAGCGATTCGATGCTGCCCCCGCAGCACCAAAACCACGCGAAACCATCGATGCAGACAAAGCGCTTGCAGAACGTAGGGAACCTTCGATCACGGGCACGAGCATGGCTCTCCATCCCGACAAACCACGTACCGGTCGGCCACGAAGGAGGCGCGCTTCTCGCTGCTCGCGGATCGCAAGCAGGAGTTCGGGCACAAAAGCTAAGGCCACGCTGACAGCTACGGAAAGCGAAGCCAAGGATTGAGGAAGAATCCTCATGAGATCTCGAGGACTCGCCAAGGCATTTGCCGCGCCAAAAGCAATCAAGGCAACGCCAAGTTTGCAGCCCGCAATCGCCGCAGCGATTAAGGCTTCAGCAGTGACCGGTCCGCCCAGGCTGACCCCCGCGGCCCAGGATGGCAGCTGGAGCTCAGGAAGGCTGAAGAGCACGTGCCCGGGAAGCCTCACACCAAAAATCACCTGGAAGGCGACGCGGATACCCACTACCCAGATGCCGATCATCAGAAAGCTCCCCAAGGCGGCAGAAACACCACCTTCACTTTGCCGAAGCAGACCTACCGTTGCCGCTACCAAACCCAGCCCAATGAGCACCAGAGGGTTGGAAGTAATCAGTGCCATCGAGGCAATGCAGGCCGCCCAAAGCCACCAAGCCAAGGGGTGAATTTGCTCATGGATCCGTAAGCGCATTACTTGCCCGACCGCTGTGCCCGCCAACGCACTGCGAGCGCAATGACGGCCGCAAGGAGTCCAAAGATGCTCACCAGAGAAGCCCAGGGATGTGATCCTCCCTGCGAGGAACTATGCACATCCCCAGCCTTTGCCGTCGCGGCGGAAGGCTTCGATGAGCCTGAAGGACTTTCGGAATCGCGTGGCTGCTTTCCGCTCGGAACACGCTGCACACTTCCTGGTGGGATGGTGCCGAGGGAAGGCACCGACGTCGCCACTTGAGGACTGGGCATACTCGTTGTCGTTGTCGTCATAGCCGCTACAGCTGCACAGCTTGCGTGACTTAGGGGAGAAAAACGCGGAGCGGGGTCGCCGGGATGACCAGTTCCATGGTCCTCGAAACGCCAGCCTTCGATACTGTCGGCACTGACGACGTTGGCCGCTGGCCCATTGCTCGCATAGGTCCATGCCGTGTTACTGGAATGAAAATATGCCCAGTAGCGATACGCAGTACCCGAGCGCTCACCACAACCAGATTTCGGTACCCCAGCAATGGAGCAGAGCAAGCCCGTAGTGGGGTTATAGATTTCAGGCTTACTCGCGAGGCCCAGTTTGATGACAGCGTCGTGGAGAGCCTGAGCACCTCTTGTGCCCACTGGCTCACGGACACAGGTTTGCAAACGAAGCGGAGCACCCGCGTCAAGACCGAAGTCGATAGCTACCGTCACGTCAACGTGACCCGTAGCCGCTGAGACCAGGCCAGGGGAAAAGAGCGCACCGAGCAAGGCCAGGGGCAAAACTATGGATCGCTTAAAGCAGCGAGGCATCAAGCTCACCGCACAAGGGCTTGGCCCATGGCTGCCAAGAGCGCTTGCTCAGTGGAAATGAGATCAGGATCTGAGCCTGCTTGAAAGAAGTAACCACGCGAGGCTGCAGGTCCCGAACGCTGAAAAGCGCTTAAGGCATCACTAGAACTCTGTCCATTGATCACGAGTCCTAGTGCGGTGGCTGTCTGCCCAGAGGCTGCGATGGCGATCACTGCCTGAGCCGTGGAGTTCGAATCTGCGTCATTCCCGGGGAAGTAGCCAAAGCCTCCGGAAACAGTCTGGCTCGCACGCATGAAGTTCCAGGCTGAAGCTGGCACCGTGATCCCCGAATCTGGCCACAAGCGTGTGGCAGTACCCAGCGCGGCAATGGCCAAGGAAGAGGAATTCGTATCAGGGCCAGCCCAATTCTCTGGGAGCCCTGAGCAGGGATTAGCAGCCACATCACTACTGAAGCCCCCATTCGGACACTGCTGAGCCAATAGCCAATCGAAGCCCTGAGTCACGGCATTGGTCTTGACCCCCGCTGCAATGAGGCCTTGAAGGGCAAGAGATTGGCGAAAGACGCCGTCATAACTTGGATCGGCCGAACCGAAGAGACCGGCTTCAGCCGCTGATGAGGATCGCTGTTGGGCAAGCAAGAGGGTCGAGAGGTCAACGCCACCAAAGCTATGCGGGTCGCGCCCGAGGTTATGAGTTAGGAGCAGCAAATACGCAATACTGCCCACGTCGATGCTTGCGAGTTTCTTTGCTTTGCGACGACCAGCCAACCAAGTGGCCAGACTTGATGCAGCTTTACTCACCGCCGATGTCCGCAATCCCGCCGCGTGGAGTGCAATGGCGACTTGCACGGTATTGCCAACTTGGATTGGTGCTCCTGCACTCATGCGCACCGTTCCGTCACCTCGGATTTGTGTCGCGAGGTAATTCGCTGCGGCCACACTGGGGCTCGTAACTTTCACCGTCGCTTGCGCAGCTGGGGCGGCTAAGCCAAGACTCAGCACGCAGGCCACCGCAGTGGCTAAGGAAATTGATCGGTTCTTCAGGTTCATGTTCTCTCCTCTCGCAGATTGGAGCAAGAGGTCGGTGGCATGCCATCAAACCTGATGCCCTGCACCACGCGTCTCGGCGTTGCAGCGCGTAACAATGTCTTTGGAGGTATCCCGACTCGGAGCTTTCGCTCCCCACGGTTGCGGACCAGTGCCGGCTCTACCGGCTTCCCCTCCATAGGCACCAATTACGAATTTCCTTACCTGGCTGAACCTACACCACGCTCAGCGCGAGGGGAGGCTCAATCGCCAGGACTAGATCCTGTCTGAGAATCGGTAGCCCGCACCCCTTACGGTCACGATCAGTGACTCTTGGCCGGGGCCATTGAGCTTCTTGCGGAGATAGCCAACATATACATCCACCACATTGGAACCCCCATCGAAGGAGTAGTCCCAGACGTGATCAAGAATCTGCTGGCGAGAAAGCACCTGCGTGGGGTGGCGCATGAAGAGTTCGAGCAAGGCCCATTCGCGAGGAGCAAGCGAGATGCGGCGGCCATCCCTGAAAGCCACCTTGGCCAGGAGATCAAGACGAAGCTCATCGACCACTAATTCGGTGGAGGTTGGCTGCTCGACCATTCTCGTCGCCGCGCGAATCCTTGCCAGAAGTTCATCAAAGCTAAAAGGCTTCGTCACGTAGTCGTTGGCGCCGGCATTGAGCTCGGCGATCTTATAACTCACGTCATCTCGTGCGGTAAGTACGATCACCGGAGTTGCTGCGTCAAAACTTCTCAACCAAGTCAAGACTTCGTGGCCGTCGCCTTGGGGAAGGCCGAGATCGAGCAAAACCAAGCTGAGATCGTCACCAACAGCGGCAATGATCGCCTTAGCGGCATCCACTGTGCCTGCTACCTGAGTCGTGAGGCCTTCAGCCTTTAGTCCTTTGACTAAGAAATTTGAAATGCCTGGGTCATCTTCGACAATCACAATCATTCGGGAATCACCTTGCCATCGTCGCCATCGTGATCAAGGGAAATCTCCAAGAGCGGCAGGCTCATCACGGCCTTCAGTCCCCCATGGCGTGACTCGCCAAGTTCTAATTCCCCACCATGGGCTTCGGCCACCGCAGTCACAATGGCTAGTCCCAGACCGCTTCCCTCAACATCGGCATCGCCTGCTCGCGCAAAGCGCTCAGTAAGTACAGCACGATCTTGTTCGGCTATCCCGGGGCCACTGTCACCAACAGCAAGGTGGACCATGTTGCTAGCCATCGCAGCAGTGGCGGTCAACTCAATGACATCGCCTTCCTTTGTTGCTTTGACGGCATTTTCGAGGAGGTTGAGGAGTGCCCCACGGACTTTGGCATAGTCCGCCTCGATAATCAGATGGGGAAGCGGGGGGACGTAGAGCCAACTGCGTGGAGCGAGTACCTGAGAGGCTGCAAAAACTTCGTCACAAAGTGAAAGGACTTCCACCGGACCGAGGTCCAAAAAGTCTGGCTCAAGGCTGCGGCCCAAAATCAAGAGTCGCTCCGTGAGCGAACGCATGTGATCAAGCTCATTGAGCACGGTCGCGATCGTGGCCCTGACCTCGACTTCATCCTTGACGCCAATGCGATCAAGGACTTCGAGTTGTCCTCTAGCAACGGTCAAAGGAGTTCTGAGTTGGTGAGAAACGTCTGACAGTAAGCGGCGTTGAGCATCTAAGGCTGAGCTCAAGCGGTCAAGCATGGAATCAAGCGTGTTAGCCAGTGCGGCCATTTCATCACCCGTCCCTGGATCACCAATTCGCTCGTTGATCGCTCCGTCAGAAATCGCCTGTGCCGTTTCGGTCATGTCCCCCACTTGAAGCAAGAGGCGGCGTAGTAGCAGGTAGCCAGCAAGTACTGATGCCAGGAGGGCTACGAGGGCTTGACCGGTCACCAGCAAGGTCAAGGTCCGCCTGGAATCCTCAATGGCTTTAAGGCTTTTGATCGCTATCACCGAAGCAGTCTTCCCGTCGGCACTTGGCAGTGGCGAAATCACGTATTGAAAATTCTGCCCGCCGATGCTTATGGCTGATTGAGCGCTGGTGGCCGGTGGGCTGAGCAACTGCCTACGAATTACCTGATCTTGAAGAAAGGGGCGAGCACCGGCGGTGGCGAGTCGGTGACCATCGCTAAAACGCACAAGCAGCACGACATCTTTGGGGAGGACGCGGCGTTGGAGATAACGGGTCGCCACTGGTAGCACCGACGCGACTGGAGCCTCCCCATAGGACCGTTGGAAGTCGCGAACGGTTACCGAGAGATCTTCGAGAGACTGCGTAAGCGCTCGGTTGGTAAAAATTCTCACCGTGGCGAAGCCAGTAACGGCAAAGACCACGCTCAAAATGGCCACGAGCACCGAAATAAGCCTGGTCGCCGTACCGACCGATCGTTGCTTGGTCATCTTGTTCAGTCGTCCCCTGCGTGCTGGTGATTACCTGATCCCGACTTGCCACCCTCATCATCACCAGGGCCAATCGGGATGACCACGGGCGGGCTTGGCTTCAAGGTGGTGGGGGTAGCCGTGGGAGTAGCCGTGGGCGCAGTGCCGTCTTCGCTTTGCCCACCCTGCCCTGCCTGAGGCCCACTGCTCTGCGTATCAGATTCATCAGGAGCAGTGGTCTCGGTCCCCCCCTGAGTCCCTCCCTTGCCAGATGCGGCATTGTCGCTATCCGAGTCGCCCACCAGCTCGTGCTCGGGGACCACTAGGCCCGTCGTTTCCTTTGCGGTCAGATTTTGACCTTGCAAAAAAGGCGTGGTGCCATTGGCAGCGATCACGGGATTAGCGAGTAGGGGCAGTCCGGGGTCAGCAACAGGCAGACTTCGAGACACCGTTGCACCAACCGCAACTGAACCCAACAGTGCCACCGCGCAGGGAAGTACCCACCAGATCATTCGGGAGATTTGTTTCATGGTTTTCCTATTGTTTCTACTACGACCTGAACGCACGAGGAGGCGCCACGAAGGCTCTTGCTCCAGCTAGCAAAGCGCTTTGACGCCCAGACACTGGCAATGAAGGCGCCGCAGAGCACATAGAGCAAACTCAAAGCGCGGCTATCGGTGCCCGTTGTCACTCCGTGAAGCCAGGCAATCCAAAAGGCCCAGATCGCCGAGCGGTGAATAGTGCGCCACGAGCGCCCAAAGCGGCTTCCGGCAAGGCGAGCTGAGCCAGCAATGACCAGCAAGGCATAGAAAGCAAAAACTCCCAAGCTCACAGCGGCAGTGCGGTAAGCCGATTGGAAAGGGAGCAGTGCTCCCATCCAACCAACGCCGGCGTAGGGGTCAAGGGCCAAAGCCACGAGGTGAACCACGATGGCGCTCAGGGTCGCCACGGCAAGAGAAACATGAACCCGAGTAACCGTTGATGGGCGCAGGTGGCTCAGTCCCGCTCGCCAAGGATGGCGAATCCACATCCCCCAACTCACGAGGCCAGTTAGGCAGATCAATGCGGTAATGCCCATCGCGCGAGCAATAATCCAAGTCAGTGAAGCGCCCTGAGCAGCCTGAGCCATGAGACGGCCGACACTGACGCCCGCTGCGATGAACACCAGAAACAGCCATGGGTTTAGCCAAGACGGTTTATCTTTCTGTCTCGCCGAAGGTCGATCCAGCAGTGTGGAGCCCGGAGCTCCTCGCTCAGGGCTTGACACCACTAGCACCGGTAACAACGGGGGGTGGATTCGTGACTGGTGGGCTCGTGACCGGAGGACTCGTCACCGGAGGATTGCTTTGGGGAGGACTCGTCACCGGAGGATTCGTGTACTGCGACGCAGCTCCTGTCGATGCTGCAGCGTTGGAGTAGCCCGATGAGGATGTCCCTGTCTGTGCGTTGGCCGCAGCCTTGGCAGGCAAGGGTGATTTACTTCCCGTAACCGTTGCCTGGGGGGCAGTCGCTGGAGGAATCTGGCCAAGACCAGGCTGCTTAAGGGCAGCTTCGAGGCGAGCGATGGCTGCTTGCTGAGCTTGGCTTGCAGGCTTTGCGCCAGAAACTGCACTCACCGCATGGACCGTCCAGCCCAAGGCAGCAACAGCTGTTGCTGCCGTAGCTGCGGTGACCGCAGCACCCGCAATCGTTGAGCGTTTCGCGTTGGGCTTAGTCATCTCCCCATCCTCCCGAGTTCGAGTCGCCGCCATCGTCTCCACCCCAGCCGTGGCTCGGTGGCGTTGTTGTTGGCGTCGTTACCGGAAGCGTGATTGGCGGTGGGGTCGGCGTTGTTGTTGGCGTTGGCGTTGTTGTTGGCGTTGGCGTTGTTGTTGGCGTTGTTGTTGGAAGCACTAGTGCCGGCCTGCGGCCGCCTTTAGCTTGCGGTGCCAGTGCTGGCTTCGTAGTTGACGTTCCCGCCGCGCTCTGGAAGGCGCCAGTCGGCGAAGCCTGCGTGGTGGGGCTTTGGGTTGAGGGGGCCTGAGCTTTCGCGGTTAACTGCGCAGAAAGCGCAGCAATGCGAGCGTCGGCCTGACTCGCGGTCAGATTCCCCGCTAGGCCTGGGGTAGCGCTCACCACTCCAGCCACCACCGCGAGGGATCCGACGGAAAGCAACATTGCATTCCGGAACTTTGCTGCTCTGGTTATCGTGCTCTTTGTAGGCATGTGCACATCTTCGCCACCGAGCTTGAATCGGCGATGAAGACTCCATGAGAGTTCCCTTATTTGACCCGAGCTGCCAAGAACAGGGGCCAGATCTCAGAGCGGCAGTCCTCATCTAAGGTTTGGTCCAAGCAGGAGAGGTGACATGGGCCTATCAATCGGCATTGTTGGGCTTCCCAACGTAGGAAAATCGACACTATTTAATGCCCTCACGGCTAATGAGGTGCTTGCAGCTAACTACCCCTTTGCCACCATCGAACCCAATGTTGGGGTCGTTGAGGTCCCGGATCGCCGGCTTCCCGTCCTCGCTGAAATTTTTGGCTCAGCAGCCATCCTCCCAGCGGCGGTGACCTTCGTAGACATCGCCGGCATCGTCAAGGGCGCATCCCAAGGCGAAGGTTTGGGAAACCAATTCCTCGCGGCCATTAGAGAGTCCGATGCCATCTGCGAAGTCGTGCGTGCCTTCCACGATGACGACGTCATTCATGTCGACGGCCGCGTTGACCCCGCAGATGACATCTCCACCATCGAAACTGAACTCATCCTCGCTGACCTGCAGACCATTGACCAGAGGCTTCCCAAACTGGAAAAGGAAGCTAAGCGCGATCCCCAACTTGCTCCGAAACTCGCTGCCGTGCAGGCTGCCCGTGAGTTGCTTAACGACGGCCACACCGTAATTTCTGCGGCCGCCAAACTCGACACCGAGGAACTCAGCGATCTGCACTTATTGACCGCAAAGCCCTTTCTCTATGTCTTCAACGTGGACGAAGCAACCTTGGCCGATGAAGGCCGCTGTGCTGAACTGCGCGCAACCGTGGCGCCGGCTGACGCGGTGGTGCTCTGTGCGCAGATTGAGGCTGAACTCTCCGGTCTCGATACTGAAGATGCCGCCGAACTGCTCGCTGGCTATGGCCAGGACCAATCAGGCCTAGAGCAATTAATTGCCCTGGGATTCGCAACCCTCGGCCTCCAGACCTACCTCACTGCCGGCCCCAAAGAAACTCGGGCCTGGACCATTCACCAAGGCGACACTGCACCCAAGGCCGCTGGCGTCATTCACACCGACTTTGAGCGAGGTTTCATCAAGGCCGAAATTGTTGCCTTCGAGGACCTCGTTGATGCGGGAACGATGCAGGCAGCTAAAGCTGCAGGCAAGGTCCGTATGGAAGGCAAGGATTACGTGATGGTTGATGGCGATGTCGTGGAGTTTCGCTTCAACGTCTAGGGAAGCGCTGCGCTTTGCCCGCCTATCCCTTGACCTTTTTGAGTTTTGTCACAGCGCTCCAGCCGCCGCTGTTGTGCGCCTTGATCGTGATCGTGTAACGACGTGCTGAATTAAGGCCTCGAAGCGTGCAGGAGGTTTTTGTCGTCGTGCACTGGACCTTCGTACCGACCGCCTTCACTTGGTATTGATCGATTGCCGCGCCGCCATTACTGATGGGAGCATGCCAGCTCACCCTGACCTTCGAAGCACTGGCGTGAGCACTTGCCTTGCGGGGCTTGCCAGGGGCGAGCGCGGCAAGGTCAAAACTCTGCTCGGCGCCGTCCTGGGGAGGGTTCACCTTTACGACATGGTTTTTCCAGGCATCACCCACAAAAACTTGCCCCGAAGCATCGACGGTTAAACCATTGGTACCAGTGAAGCCAGAGGCGATGGTGATTTGCTTGCTTCCGTCACTATCCATCCTGATGATGCGGTGGTTGCCAAGGTCGCCCACGAAAACGTGGGCCAAGCTATCCAAAGCCACAGAAGCTGGGCCGCTTAGACCTGAGGCGATGGTAATTTGATTGCTTCCGTCACTATCCATCCTGACGATGCGGCAATTGACGGTGTCCGCGACAAAGACCTGACCTAAAGGGTCTACGACAAGGGCATTGGGCTGGTTGAAGCCTGATCCGATCGAGGTCCGGTTCGAGCCGTCGGCGTCCATCCTCCAGACTTTGTTAGCAATCCAATCAGGCACAAAAATATGACCTGAAGCGTCAAGGCCTAGGCCAACGGGGTTGCTGATTGCCGTGGTGATCGTGCTCTGATTCGTGCCATCGGCATCCATCTTGATGATGCGGTCATTACCGGTGTCAGCGACAAAGATATGACCCGAGGTATCGAGGGCTAGACCCAGGGGTTGGTTCAAGCCGCTAGCGATGACGCTCAGATTTGTACCATCGGCATCCATGCTGATGATGCGGTCATGGCCAGTGTCGGTGACAAAAATATGGCCTAAGGCATCAGCGGCCACTCCATAGGGCGCGTAGTAGCCAGTACCGATGTTGAACTCGACATCGGCCACATGCGAGACGAGCGTGCAAGTACCTGCGGTGAGGTAGGTCACAAGGCCTGCGCCATCCACGCTGCATACCGCGGAAGTCGAGGAAGTTGTCGAGGTGGCGCCCGAGCTATCCGTTAACACCGAAGGGGTGAAGCTAGCCCCCACCTGGCCAGAGCCCGGAAGATTTGAAATAGTCGGAGGGGAAAAGTTCACCGTGAAGCTCTGCGCATTGCCGTCCTGTGGTAGATCTATCTTGACGACCCGGCTGTTATTGGTATCGGCCACGAAAAGGTGGCCTGAGGCGTCAACCGCTACGCCATAGCAAAAGGCTAAACCGGAGGCGACAGTCACCGGATTGGAGCCGTCGGCATCCATCCTGATGACCTTTTTGTGAACAGGGTCGGCCACGAAGATATGACCCGAAGCATCGATCGCGACGCCGGCAGGACTAAAAGTGTCTGCAGAGATGGAAACCTGGTGAGAGCCGTCGCTATCCATCTTGACAAGCTGATTGCCGTTCATGTCAGAGACAAAGACATGGTCCGAAGCGTCGACGGCCACGGCAAAGGGGGAGCTGAAGCCTAAACCGACGCTGGCCTGGTTAGAACCGTCGCTATCCATCTTGATGACCCGATTGCCGTAGAAGTCAGCGATGAAAATGTGGCCCGAGGAGTCGACGGCCACGCCGTAGGGGTGATTGACGAATACGGCGATTGTTGTTTGGTTGCTGCCGTCGGCGTCCATCCTGACTAGCCGATTGTTGTAGGTGTCAGCTACGAAGATTTGTCCCGAAGCGTCGACGGCCACGCCGTTTGGCCAGTGAAGGTCAGTCCCCAGAGCGCTCTGATGCGAGCCGTCGGCATCCATTTTGACAATTTTGCTGTCGTAGGTGTTAGCCACGAAGACATGGCCCGAAGCGTCGGTAGCCACACCGTAGGGGACAATGAAACCGGTGACTTCAGCGGTCTGGATCGCCGCAGTATGGGCGGCAAGCGTGCAGACCCCAGGAGTGAGGAGGCTAAGGAGGCCAGTCTCATCCACACTGCAGACCGAAGGGGTCGAGGAAGTTGCAGAGGTGACTCCACCACCACTCGTCGAGACAGACGGGCTAAAGCTTTCTCCCACAAGGCCAGAAGTAGGAAGGTTAGAGATGGTTGGGATCGGCACCGGATCTGCAGACGCAGGCTGTGACTGCAGTACAAGAAGCGAAGCTGGAAAAATTAAACCGCTAAGCGCGAGGGCTCCTAGGGAGCGCCAGTGCTTGCTCATGTAGGTAGGCATCAAACGAAGCATGGTTCCCCCTGGACTGCGAAAGATCTAGGAAATGTGACCTCACAACGTTATCATCCTGAGGGCAGATTTCCACCGGTAGATACCGCAATAAGCCTATAAATTCCCCCCATGGGCTCCAGTCGAGGTCAACATCAATCAGGCCGGAACTTGTCGCAGTGTTAGGAAAAAACTCTATGGCCACAGGCAACAAAGACCAATAAACCATCACTGCGTTATCACCGAAGCGCTTGAACGCTGAGACTTCACTGGTATTGTTTCCACGTCACCCCGATGACCGCAGAGGCGGCGGGGTGCGGAACGGTTGCGCAGTGACGTGCTGCGCACGCTTGGAAATAGGAGCAGCCAATGTCCGCACTTGAACCCTCTGACTACCGTGTAGCCGATCTCGCACTTGCCGAGTTCGGTCGCAAGGAAATCGCCCTCGCTGAGCATGAGATGCCCGGCCTGATGGCGATGAGAGCCGAATTTGGCGACGCCAAACCCTTAAAGGGTGCGCGCATCACCGGATCGCTCCATATGACGATTCAAACTGCAGTCCTCATTGAGACCCTCACCGCCCTAGGCGCTGACGTTCGCTGGGCGAGCTGCAACATCTTCTCCACCCAAGACCACGCAGCTGCCGCCGTTGCCGTTGGGCCCAATGGCAGCGTCGAGAAGCCCTCTGGCGTACCCGTCTTCGCCTGGAAGGGCGAGTCCCTCGAGGAATACTGGTGGTGCACAGAGATGGCATTGCTGTGGCCAGGCCACCCAGGACCAACCATGATCCTGGACGATGGTGGAGACGCCACGCTGCTCGTACACAAGGGCGTTGAGTTTGAAGCCGCGGGATGGGTTCCCGAGGCATCTACGGCCGACAATGAAGAATTCGCCGTCGTCCTCTCGCTGCTTGCGCGTTCCGTGAAGGAAGCCCCTCAGCGCTGGACCGCAGCTGCTGCCGACATCATTGGCGTCAGCGAAGAGACCACCACTGGCGTTCACCGCCTCTATGAGATGCAGCGTGATGGCGTACTGCTCTTCCCCGCAATTAACGTGAACGACTCGGTAACCAAGTCCAAGTTCGACAACAAGTACGGCTGCCGTCACTCCCTCATTGACGGCATCAACCGTGCCACTGACGTCCTTATTGGTGGAAAAGTTGCCGTCGTTTGTGGCTACGGCGACGTAGGCAAGGGCTCAGCCGACTCCCTGCGTGGCCAGGGCGCCAGGGTCATCGTGACCGAGATCGACCCCATCTGTGCCCTTCAGGCCGCCATGGACGGATACCAGGTTTCCGCCCTGGAGTCCGTACTTGACCAGGCTGACATCGTGATCACCACGACGGGCAACAAGGACGTCGTGACCGCCGAGCACATGTCCAAGATGAAGCACCAGGCCATTGTTGGGAACATTGGTCACTTCGACAATGAGATTGACATGGCCGGCTTGGCTGCTTGGTCTGGCGTGAAGCGCGAGAACATCAAGCCTCAGGTCGACAAGTGGATCTTCCCCGATGGCCACTCGGTGATCATTCTCTCCGAGGGACGCCTGCTCAACTTGGGCAACGCCACTGGCCACCCGAGTTTCGTAATGTCGAACTCCTTCACCAACCAGGTGATGGCCCAGATCGAGCTCTATGAGCACGGTGCCGAATACGGCAAGGACGTCAAGGTCCTACCCAAGCACCTCGACGAGAAGGTTGCTCGACTTCACCTGGAAGCCCTTGGCATCGAGCTCACCAAACTCACCAAGAATCAGGCTGACTACCTCGGTCTCGACATCGACGGCCCTTACAAGACGGACCAGTACCGCTACTAATAGGAAAGCTCCTTGCTTAGGTGAGACCCGTAAGCAAGGAGCTTTCAACAGCGGTCTGACCCGTGGAGTCACGCACGCGAACAAAAGTTTCTGTGCCAAAGGCTTCAGCGAAACGCTCTGGGCCGAGTTCTAAAAAGAAGGAACTCTCAGTCTGACTCGCATGGGCTGCAAGGGCATTGAATTTGTCAAGCGCGTAGGCAGAAACGTCGATGACCGCACCGATGAGTTCGTCAGGGGTACCAATGCGCTCGCGTTCTTCATCGGTGAAGGGATTGTCGATCCCCTGAGCTTCCATGGCTTCGCCAAAGGCCCTCAGTCTCGAAATAGGGATGGCGGTGTAGTACAACTTCGCCACCTCAGGTCGTTGCTCAAGAGCAGCAAGGGTGATGCGGTTGGCTTGGATGTGGTCAGGATGGCCGTAGAAGCCGTATTCGTTGTAGGTAATAACAACATCAGGCTTATAGCGGTCCATGAGCGTGCCGAGCTTCGCTGCAGATTGCTCGACGGGGATCGCCCAGAAGGAATCGGGGTGCTCATTATGGCTCCAGCCCTCCATGCCTGAATCGCGATAGCCCAGAAGTTCCAAATGACTGATCTTCAAGATCTCACAACTCACCCGCAGCTCGCCCATGCGGTGCGCGACCACCTCGTCAGGATCATGGTCATCGTCTTCTGGCTTTAGGCCCCTTGGGCTGTCACCAAACTCACCATTCGTACAGGTGACCAGCACCGTCGTATGACCCTCGGCCGCGTAACGCGCGAGTACCCCACCCGTTGAGGTGGCTTCGTCGTCGGGATGGGCGTGTACCGCCATGATGGTCGCCATTATGCACTGAGTCCTTCCAAGAGATCGGTGGCACATTGGCCAGATTGAACACCACGTCGAGCGATATACCACTCCGTCGAGAAAATCTTGGCATAAAGTTCCTCGCCCAATTCCCAAAAGAAGCTGTTGTCGATCTGCGTTGCATGGGCGCAGAGGGCCCGATATTTCGCTGCTCCAAATTCCGAACAGTCGATAAGCGTGGTCACCCGGTCATCTTCGGCGGCGTAAGAAGGGGTATCTAAAACCCAGGCCGGAAGTTCCGCTTCATGGCCGCCGGCCATGGTGATCATCGCCTCGATGGCCGAGCGGGGAATAGCGATTTCAAAGAAGCGGATGTCCTGGCGCTCGCATAGCTCTAGGGCGGCCACCGTTAGCTCATGGCAGCGAATGTGATCGGGGTGGCCGTAGAAGCCATTGGCGTCATAGGTGATGACCACGTCGGGCATTAGCTCATCGATAATTTCCACCAGGCGCTCAACTTCTTCTTCGAAGGGCTCGCCGCAGAGCGTCATGGGCTCGTCATTCTGGGGCCAACCCGCCATGCCTGAATCCCCGTAGCCAAGCGCGTAGTGATCGCTCACGCCGAGTTCGCGCAAGGCGGTGCTCAATTCCAAGGCTCGATGTAAAACCGTATTGAGTTCATCGTGTCCTGGCTCAGCCCCGGGGATGCCTTCAGGGTCATAGCCAAGGCCGCCGTCGGTCAAGGTGACCACAACGGTGCGCGCCCCTCTCGCGGCGTATCGAGCGAGACTTCCCCCCGTGAAGATGGTCTCATCACCCGGATGCGCATGAACGGCAAGGATGGTCAATGGAATTTCGGGCATGGCCTGACGCTACCGGATGAGCGCTACTGACCCGTCGCGAGTTGTGCGGCGCGTAGGACCAAGAGCACGACAGAAATCAAGACATAGGCAACCATCGCGCGAAGCAGAATGCGCCGTGCCTTGGAGATTCTCGGTGGATCCAAGAGGGCTGCGGGGGGCATGCGCCAGCTGTAACGATCCCCCGCAAATGCAGGACGGCTGCGCTCACTGCGCGTAACGAGCGCCCAGGTGGCTCCCGCAATCCAGCTCAAGACCAAGATGACAGCGGCAATCTTGAAGGCCAGCAGGGCATCCAGCGAAGGAAGCACCGTGGTCACCATGAGAATGGCGGACAGGGCAACCAGGATGGAAACAATGACTGACGCCAGAGCATTGATCCAAGGCCGATTCGCCCAAGGCCCAAGGATTTCGACGTCATTGCACAGCAAGAGCAGCATGACGGTTGTGGTCGGAAGCACAATGCCCGCAAGTGCTTGAACCGCAGTGGTGATTAGGCCCAAGGGAGCCGAGGGAATAAGCACGAGAGCAGCAGCGAGCACGACGAGGGCAAAGAAACCGCCATAGAAAGTCTTGGCTTCGCGGAAACCCCGGTTCAGCGAAGTCTTCTGCCCCGTTACATCTGCAACGGCATAAGTCGTTGCCAGCGTTACTGACGCTGCACCAATGATCGATGCATTGAGCAGCACGATGGCGAAGATTGCCCCAGCACCGTGTCCAACATTGCTGGCCAGACCACGGGCAACGCCCAGTGCGTCGCTGTAGTGACCCAAGCCATGACCGAGGGTGAAGGCAACCCCGACGGCAGCAACCATGGCTGAGGCCGTGACAAAGGTGACCAAGGATCCAAAGCCGGTGTCAATGCGTTCGTAGTTGATCCAGCGCGTGGTTATGCGCTTATCGACCACGGTTGATTGTTGGAAAAATAACTGCCAGGGTGCGACGGTGGTGCCGACAATAGCAATGACCAAGAGAATCGAATGAGAGCTCCAGCTCCCGCGCACGCCGGGAATAAGAGCATGATGAACAAACTGTGATGCCGATGGATGACTCAAGATGGCGAGCGGAATAATGAGGAAGTTCGCAAAAACAAACAAGAACATGAAGCGTTCCCAGCGCTGAAAGCTTCCCGTCGAAGTGATCACGATCAAAGTGAGGGCAGCGATGGGAACAGAGAGGTAACGACTCACCCCGAAATACTCGAGGGACAGGGAAACGCCAATGAATTCGGTAGCGATAGTCAGGAAGTTGAGTACCACGATCTCAGAAACCGCGAAGCGAGCCCAACGGGCACCAAAGCGTTCAGCAATTAATCGAGCGTGGCCGATACCCGTGACTGCACCAAGCCGTACCACCATCTCTTGGTTCACAAAAAGCACGGGGATCAGCAGTGGCAAAACCCAAAGCAGCGTCAGGCCGAAATCCTGGCCGGCCTGCGCGTAGGTGGACACCCCACCGGCATCGTTATCCCCCACCATGACAATCAGACCTGGTCCAAGGATGGCGAGCAGGGTCAGCAGCCTGGTTTTCAGGGATCGTGATCCGCTGGGGCTATGCGCACGAACAGTCCCGAGTGCTCCTCGAATTTCGCCGGCTTCATCTTCGATTTCCATCGCCATTTCGCTACCTCCTCTCCATGTCTCGCTGGTGTGCTTAAACAGCTAGGGGACACGCGGGAGGTCGGGAAAATTAGGCCAGAGCACTCCGCGTGAACTCATACGATCGGGGCAAACTTCGGGGTCGACCGCGGCGAGTCCCACGACAACCGCGGAACCTCATGCAGGGGGAAAGGCAGTTCGAGCTCATGGGCCTACTCCTCCGAAGCTCCGGCAACGCCAAAGGCGCCCCGCCAGCCATCGGGAATCATCCGGGCCACCAGATCGTCGACGGTAACTACCCCAACCAAACCGCCATGAGCCTCGTCGAGGACGGGAGCAACGGTGAGGTTGAAGTCAGACATTTTGCGAGCCACCTGGTTGAGGTCCCAACTGGGGTGCAGGTGAGCGTGGACAGGACGCATAAAGGATTCGAGCTTCGCTGCACTTGGTGCGCGCAGCAAGTCGACCACGCTTGCTGAGCCAGCCAGGCCTCCTTCGCTATCCACGACGTAGACCACCGCAAGAGTCTCAGCGCCAGCGGTTGAACGGCGAACGGATTCGAGTGCGTCTTCGGCAGTCGAAGTGGTTTGCACTAATACGAAGTCTGGAGACATCATCCCACCAGCGGTACCTGGGTGATAGGTCAGCAAGGTCCTCACCTTCTCCCGCTGGGAGGCGGGAAGGAGCTCGAGGATGGCCCGGCGACGTTCTTGATCGACTTCGACAATGAGGTCTGCTGCTGCGTCAGGGCCCATGCGACCAAGAACTCCAGCAGCCTCTTCATTTGATCGCGTCTCTATGAACTCCACCTGATGCTCGGTGTCAAGCTCCTCGAATACGTCGGCTTCGAGTTCTCGGTCTTGACGAACAACGTCGATGATCTCTTCGCCTTCTTCATGAGAAGCCTGCTCAACCAAGTCAGCAATCTGCGCAGGGTGCAGCTTCGCCAGCTTCCGGTAGGGAATGCGAAGTCGTGCAGAAGGCACATGACCCACAAAGGGTTCCAAACTCGCAAAGTCAACAATGGCTCCGAGGTTGACGCGGTTGGCGAGGGGGCGAGGAGTGAGACGGCGCAGAACAGGACGTCTGCCAGGGTCAACACCGACGACTTCCCAAACTCCATCCACCTCAGCAAGTTCGATCTCATTTGCCGTGATCAATCGACCACCGACAAGGTTGATTGCGTGGCGCGCCAGAAGGTCGCGGCCGAGCAGGATCTCCCCGGGGCGACGCTCAAACTTCCTCAGGTCGACTCTTTCGCCATCAAAGGTGAGTCGACCATGATCAAGGCCGGCAATTTTGCGCATCGGCACAAAAAGGTCTCGAGAACCAATGCGCACAACAGCGCCGACGATCGGGGGATGTGGACTCTCCCCCATGCGGGCTACAAGGTCTTGGATGCGACCAATTCTGTCGCCATTCGCATCACGAAAAGGGCGCCGAATGACCTGGGAAAGGTGGACGATGCTGATGTTCATAGCAAAACCCTCCTCTCCATAGTGCGGCTCGCTCTCCGTAACTCAGGAGCTTTGGCTAATGCCATCCTAGCCTTGAGGACTAGAGGGCCTTAGGCCTGAGACGACGATCCCGTCTGCAGCCCAAGCACCCCTTGGGCGAGTCTCTCGAACTGGCCCTCGCTTGAGCCAAGTGGGCGAAGCACGAACTTTGAAAAACCCACATCAATGAAGCGCTTCAGGAGGCTCTGCAGTTGCTGCATGCCAACGGGAATCAGATCACCGAGTTCCTTGCCTGGATAACGGGCAGCCAGTGCAGTCGCGCTTGATGCAGAAAGTTGATCCTCGCTCCACGCGATAGATACTCCGTAATGCTCGTCGCTCATTACGCGGCCAGCAAGGCCAGCGGCGGCCTCAATGGTCCTGCGTCCCGCCAAGGCTTCATCAGGGGAGATCATCGCCGGCAGCCAACCATCGGCAAATCGCCCCGCACGCTCCAAAGCCGATGGCAATGAACCACCCAGCCAGAATTCGAGGGGCCGTTGATGAGGCAGGGGGTACAAACTCACCCCGTCAAAATCTCCGACGACACCCTGATGACTTATCGCTGCTCCATCAAACCATTGCCTCAGGAGAGGCAAGGCTTCATCCATCCAGCGTCCACGGTCCCGTGGCTCGACGCCAAGGGTGGATCGCTCGGGGCCGGTGGCAATACCTGAAACGAAGGTCGCAAGAAGGCGGCCGCCGCTCAGCAAATCAAGAGAGGCGATCTGACGTGCCATGCGCAGAGGGTTGCGGCCAGGGAGGATGAAGGTACCGCCCAACTTGAGGGTCGGAAATTCAGCAGCCGCCCACGCGAGGGCAACATAGGGATCGAGTGCAGCTTGCGTGAGTACCTCAGGAAGCCAAATCGAGTCAAAACCAAGCGTCACCGTTGATTCGCAGAGCGCATGAAAAGTTTCCAAGTCGCTCGTTAGAGATCCGCTCACGCCGATGCGAATCTTCATGGGGCATCAGCGATCGCCGAAAGCACGCGCTTCACGTGGCGATCCTTCACGTGGCGATGCGTTACCAATCGCGCTCTACCCGGCGCAACGGTATCGGCAAGGATTCCTCGGTCTGCAAGGAAATTAATGAGTGAGACCGTGTCTTGATGAGCGAAAGCAACAATGTTCGTCTGCACCTTGCTGGCGCCACTGCCCGGCCAGCGATCTTCCACGGCAGCCGCAATCTTTCGGGCGCGATGGTGGTCTTGTTCCAAG
>Ga0114962_10000697_pt1 | contig 29495 bp, 53 predicted proteins | sample C_130820_MF_Meta_FD_87017 | JGI IMG/M metagenome (GOLD analysis project Ga0114962, IMG submission 87017) | Freshwater microbial communities from Lake Croche, Canada to study carbon cycling - C_130820_MF_MetaG | ecosystem: Environmental > Aquatic > Freshwater > Lake | place: Lake Croche, Canada...
CGGCAAAAAGCCGGTGATGCAGTTGAGCAGCGTGGTACGGCTCGTACATGCAGCGGATGATTATGCCGCGGGACGTCCCATACGTGTCTGGATAGCCGCGGGTGGCGGCAAAGGGCAACCGCACGTTGTTTAGCCCCGCGAATTGATACAGCGCAAGTAGCTCATCCTGGGTGAGAGCATATGCATACACTTTGACGTGCCGCACCGCTGGGTTCTTCACCTTGTTTGTATAGACGGTAATGTTGCGCCCCGGGGGCGTGCCCACGTGGGCGCGGAGCCAGGCCCGGACTTGCTTAGTTGACTTCATTGTAAGACTCCTGTAAAATTAACAATCAATATCGAACGATTCCCACTCCTGAGCCTCGTCGGGCTGGCCATCATTTTCCCAATGGAAAGGATTGCCATCGTTAGCCATCGTTTCAAACTCTTGCTCGAGCCCGACTTGCAGGGAAGTGATCTCCTCCAGCACGTTATTGCCGCAGCCCATCTCCTGCAGCGACACATAAATTGTTTCGAGTGCAGTGAGGATGTTGTCTGCGCGGGCTTCGTTAAACTTGTTCATGTTCGCTTTCGTTTGTTGATATCGCTATTATAACGCCAAAGTGTATTCCGGTCAACATATACCCAACTGGAACGTAAGGTTATTAGTACTTACCATTCTTGCGGGTGAACCTTGCAAACATTCGATCGTTCTCATCTCCGATTCTCATCTTCTGTGCTAGGAATGCTTCCCCCCGCATCCAGTTGCAGCGCCTCTTGGGCATCTTCGCTGGATATACTACAACGTTGATGTTGAGTTGTTTGTCAAAGTATTGATGTGTAGGTTTCATAATAGTTCTCTTTTTTTTACTCTTCATCAAATTCAAAATCTGAACCAAATACTAAATCATTAGTTGCATCTGGATCATTTTCTGTAATGATATCAGAAAAGCATTCTGATAAAGCTTCTAATTCATCTTTTTGTGGTTGAGTGAGAGAGGAAGGATTAGAGAGGAGAGTTTGGAAGAGTTGAAGTTGTGTAGAGGAGATTTGGATAGTATGAATCATTTTAGTCTTTCGTTAGTTAAGTGTCTATTATAACGCCAAAGTGTATTCCGGTCAAGCAATACCTGACCAGAGTGTAAGCTTAATTACACATCATGTATTTCGCCAGGGCAGACCAGTTACGGTTGCCGCTAGCACGAATCTTTGTCACATTGATAAGAGTACGCAAGCTGATCTCTTTAGCGATGCTCTTGTATTCTTTAATCGTTTCAAAAGCATCCTTCTTCAGGCTAGTAGCAACCTCAGGCATGAATTCAGGAGCATACATGATCGTCTCCATACGCTCCAGCTTCTGGTCAGTCGTCATCGATAAGTCAACATTCATCGAACGCGAACGGATCGCTTGGCTGATCTTGTCAGTGCTCATGTTGCTGATGAAGATCACACCACCGGTGAACTGGAACGAACGTGGCAAGCCATCGTCAGCAACGTTGGTATTCCAAGAGATGATGCGCTTGTCATACGAATCCAAAGCACCCTTCAGTAGGTTCAGTGCATCCGGATCTTTCAGCACAGAGTCGCAATCATCGATCACAACGATCGAATTCTTGTTTTCAAACAACATCCGGTACAAACCCTTGGCAGTAGAAAAGCCTTTAACCACTCGGAACGCTGTACGCTGGGCCACTACTGTGCCGGGAAGTAGGTCTGAAATGTCCTTGAGGCCAGCAGCCTTCAATGCTTTAGTCACGGTGTAGCTCTTACCCAGGCCACCCTCGCCAGTGATGATAGCAGAAGCTGTCTGCCCGGTAGCTACCATAGTCACGAGCTGCGCAGTGAATTCGAAACGATCATTGATAGCAAACTCTGCAGCGGCTGCAGACATTACCACAGCAGCGGGAGTCTCTTTGATACCGATCTGCTGCAGCTTACGCTTGAGGTAGTCACGGTTCTTGCTAGAGTCCAGAATGTTACCTGCGGTGTCTTTAGCTACGAATTTGCCGCTGGCTTGATCGAATGTAATTTGCATGAGAGCTCTTGGTTGCGTGTAGATGTGTCTATTATAACGCCAAATACAAAGTAGGACAACTGCTTTGTATAATGTCCTTCAAAGTTGTACGGACACTTTCCCCCAGGTTGACTTCTAACGCATTTGGATGTATAATGGGGACATTCGAAAGTAGCTGGGGTGGACGGCGAGAGCGGACGTCGTGCTGGGGGTGGGTGGAAAGCCCCGTTGACCTAGCAAAATGTAAGGTTATTCGTTGACGTTTTTGTCGTTTGGAGAGACAATAGCCATATCAACAAACGAAAGACAGTATGGCAAAGAAACTCACGTACAGCGAAATTGATGCAGTGATCGCTGAATTCAGCGCTGTCACCAGCAAAGCATATCCCAACTTAGATGGCTCTCGCAGCTATGCATACCCAGCAGGCGCTCTGCAGGCGCAGCTAGTTTGTGCTCTCCTGGAGCTCCCTGCACACAGGCAGAAGATCACTCTGCAGATTCTGCAGAACCTCACTAACAAATACTCTGTAAAGGCTTAATATGATCACTCTTACATACAAATCTGGTGCTGGCTATTGGTTAGTCAAGAATGACGCAGGGGACACTCTGTTTGCATCCCTCGGCCGTGTGGCTGCAGAAGACTACATTGTTATGCTGGAGCTGGAGGCTTCAGAGTCGTATCAGAATTGGTTAATGGAACAAGATGCTAAATTTTTGGAGAATGTGTAATGATTGAATCTTTGATGACTATCTCTCTAGGTGCAATAGTCTTGTTTGCTGCAGCTGTTCTGTTTATCGCAGCAGTTGTCTCTTTTGGACCTGCTCTGATCATCTTTGCCGGTCAGCTGTGGATTAGGCTGTTCGTCTCTGTTGGTACTCTGCTGATCGTTATGGTCGGGCTGGCTGCAGTGTTTGGTCTGGAGTACATCAAGTACGTTTCATAATTACGGTAGGCGCGGCGCCTACCAAATAGACACAGCGGACATCTAATAGGCGCTGAACCTCTTCTGCAGATGGTCTGTTCCTTTAGTCACCCCGCCGCCTCTGGAAAGACTCACGTGACTGCGTATTTTCTGCCATTTCCTGTAATGTAAAATGATCAGTTAAAGTGACTAATATTGCGGTGGTAAACGGAGTGGTAACGCATATGGTAACCGGAGTGGTAAACGTATATGGTAACGTGTATACTAATTATTTTCTGTTACATTCTGCGTAGTTAGCTATTAACGATCTATATTATTCTAGTTACGCAAATAATCTTTTAATAATTCTAGGGTAATGTATGTATTAATATGATGTATACCGATTCCTCCATGTAGCTGGAAGTCGGTGATTACATCACGTGTATCATCTATTATTATATCATTTGGTCTTGCAAACCCCGCCTTATATCTTCTTCCTGGTACAATAACTACTGGCCAGTCTATATCATGTAACGATAACCATTTGTTCTTTTGTTCTGCTACCTCGCTTTGTCTATGGAACCCACCAGCAGATGATAGTATACAGACATTGAACTTCTTTTTATCTAACTTATCCAAGTAATCTATTAGTGGAAATGCATCTATCATCATTGGTAGCCTGGTAAACCCATCAGCATCCAAGAATGTATCCCAGTACATACTATAGAGACCCTTCTCCTTTGTACTTCTTACCTCATCTGGTGTTCTGCCTACAATATACTTGTAACCAGCAACAAAGTCCGATAGCACACCATCCATATCACAAAATATTGTTCTCATACTTTATCACCTGTCTTGATACTTGTTATAAACAGTGCTGCTAACAAATATATCCACATACTCCATTGATACTCAACAACAAGATATGTTGCTCCTACTATTAGAGTAAGATTGTAGAGCAGTGTGGCAATACCAATAACTGTTGTGTTCACTCTATTGGCCCACCATAATACTCTAACACTACCCTTATTGCAGCATGTAACTGCCCTTCATCATCATTTGAATACTTTAAGTCATCGGTTAATGCATCACGAACAATTAATTCTACTGTCTCCCATGGCAACTCCATAACTAACTTCTCATCTTTCTTAACTATCATAATTAATCTCCAATTAATTCATTTGTAAACTGTAATAATAGCTCGTGGTGCCTATTATTATGCCAATAATTATTAATGTACTGCCTTGGCTTCTCATACCAATATAACTGACTCTCTGGATGACAACCAATTATTCCTACATTACTTTGAATAATTGCCATTGGATCGCCATTCTTATATCTGCCAATTACTTTAAAATATTGCTCATCACCAATTAATGCACAACCGTCATAGAAGAACATATCCTCTTGCTGGCCATTCCAATCAACAGTTGCTACTGTCGAATACGATCTTCTAATATCTGTACCTGGTCTCTTTATATACTGTACAGCATCGACACCACAAAGTATATCAAAGAAATGACTACCAGCCCAATACGCTCCCATACAAATACCAAGATACTTACCACCATGAGTAACATAATCTGCTACAGCATTCTGTGCTTTCCTTCTAAAGAACTTGTCATATGACATAGCATCACCTATTCCACCAGGAAAGGCAACAGCGTCCAATGTAGCTAGTGTTTGCGGGTTACATTCAGATTCGTTGAATGTCTTTATCGTGTAGTGCTCACGTAGAGCTAATGTCATCCCATCTACACAGTCCTGTGAGCACTCAGGATGATGAAGAAAGATCCCTATTGTTTTCATTTAATTCCAATACTTTGAATGATCTACTCTATCCCAATACTTCTCGTTGTTCCGGTTCCAAAAGTTTCTAATCAAGTACGTTGCCATACCAAAGTATCCCATTTTGCGAAACCTTCTACTATCCTGACCAAAATAATGTTTCAATAACTTAAACTTACTAGGATCATACTGCTTTGATAGGAAAAAGTCTTCGCTGGTCTTGTGCTTCTCTGCAAATCCACCATACTGCTCAAACTTGTCTCTACGTGTAAGCATGAAAGCTCCAACAGCAAATGGAACCTTGTAACTCATAATCCTATTAATAAAATTAAATAACATGAACCCAATCTGCGTTGTTCTATTATTATCATAGCATTTAATGTTTAAACCAACAAGATCTAAATTGTCTTTTACTATTGTGTTAACAGAATTAACTATTGTTGCATCATCAAAGAACCTTACATCAGCATCAATGAATAGGATATACGGAGTAATGGCTAACCGTGCTCCATTGTTCTTAGCGGTAGAAACAGGACCGCCATTGATAATTTCCACGTTTAGTCTACCTTTTGTAGCACGAATAACCTCTCGCGTGTTATCTGTTGAACAGTCTGCAATAATAATTCTTGTATTACCTATCAATTGATTACGCAAGTGCTCCAATAGATGTGGAATATAAGTTTCCTCATTCTTACACGGTACAACAATAGTTATCAAATCACTCATCGTTTTATACATTGGCCATCTACCTTGAAATTCTTAAATTTTAATTCATACTTCATTGAAGTTAGCGATCGCTCGCATTCCTGGAGGGTAGGAAATTCTATCATTACCCTTCCCGGTTGATCGTTTGGATTGTTTATGTTGATTGCTATCAATATCATTAACCACATTATCTGTCTCCTTCGTCCACGTTACTATTTCCCAACGTCCATCATGATGTTCTACCAATGCTGTACAACTTTCAACCCAATCACCATCATTCATGTACGTGACACCATCAATCTGTTTAATCTCTGCCTTGTGAATGTGTCCACATATCACTCCATCAAAACCTCTCTTCTTACAGTAGCCAGCAAGATTCCTCTCAAACTGGAACATGAAGTCGATAGCCTTCTTTACTCTACCTTTGAGATATTGACTAAGACTCCAGTAACCAAACCCAAACTTATGTCTGAACCAGTTATACTTGCTATTGAGGGAAAGGATGACATCATACGCTCTGTCGCCAAGAAAGCTGAGCCACGGAGCTAATCTGGTGATACCGTCAAACAGGTCACCATGAACAACGAGATAGTGCTTGCCATCAGCACCAATGTGTTCTATTTGATTATGTATTTCAACGAGTCCAAAGCTGAACCCATATGGAATCATCGGACGCAAGAACTCGTCATGATTTCCTGCAATATAAACGACACGAGTACCACGTTTAGCATGACCGAGCACACGACGGACCACATTAGTGTGGCTTTGTTTCCATCGCCACCTGTTTTGTTGGATTCTCCAAGCATCTATTATATCTCCTACAAGGTACAACGTTTCACATGTGTTGTGTTTGAGAAAATTATTTAGTTTATCCGCTTGGCTGTCTTTTGTTCCTAAATGTACATCACTTATGAATATCGAACGATACGTTGGATTCATCGTTGCTGTTCTTTCTGAGCTTTATACCTACATATGTGCCACAAAATGCACCAAGTGCAGCAGGTACAAGTAACAGATGATCAGTTGTGTAATTGATAACAACAACACATGCCAACACATATACAATAGCTGCCAGCGAACTAGCGGCTATTGGTTTGCTATCTTGTACTGCCTTCAGGTAGTATGTATAAAGGACATCAACCGCAAACACACATACAAATACAAACAAATATTCATATATCATATGCTGGTCAACATATCGTTTGTATCTTTAACAATACGTTGTAGGAGTTCAATCTCCATAGATTGATTATCAATTGTTCTTGCAGCTTCCGTCAACAGCTCTGATAGTTTTGAATACTCAAATAGAGTAGCCGCTTCATATAGTTTATCACTTAATGTTTTCATTTTCAACCTCAATTATTTCTGCATCTTGCTTGTTTACGATGTTAATGTAACCAGCTGGCTCTCTACTCCAGTAAACGTCTGGATCAGCATGCTCTGGTTTAGCTAAAGTAACTGTCTGTCCAACCATATCTCGATACCACATCATGCTATCGCTACACTTGATTATCTTTAACGCTTTCATCCCTCGATTGCTACTCGTTTCCATGTATCGCCTACCTTAATCCATAAACGATTATCAAGACCAACTGTCATTGATACACTATGTGTTGTCGGTTGGTTGACAGATGCAATGTAAACTCCATTACCAAAAGCAACAGGTTTAGGCTTCTCACCATATGCACCATTAATCTGAATAGTTGTTGCACTTTCAGGTGGTGCTAAATGGCTTATGTCTTCAACAACGGGCTCACTAACAGGATTGCTTGTACCATTAGTAACAGCGACACTATCCACTGTGGGAACCGCGACTGGTGTTGGGTTTGCGCCACTAAGTGCACTGCCCCCACCAAGAATAGCAGCGAAGAAACCAATACCCTTAACAAATCGTCTGCGCTCATTTACTTTCTCCATGATGTAACCCTTTTCCATATACGTTGATACCACTTGATCTTCTTTGTCAGAATAACAGAGCCATCTTCTCTTATGTCCCAGATAAGGACATCTCCCTCTTTCCAATCCATCTGTTCAAGCAGATCACTAGGAAGAGGAAGGATTAGGTCATCACCATCCTGTTCAACATACGCTGTCCATTTAGTGTTCATACAAATCCTAATTTACGTCTTGGTGCACGAGGAGCATCCACCTGTTTATGAAAGACATCAGCAATACTCCACTTGTCCTTCTCACCATCCAATTGTACACCAACCCTATCAGCAAGGACAACAGCTTGTGCTTGTGTTAGTGTATCAAAATGTACGATGTCAAAGCAACGACCAGGACGAATCAAAGCTGGATCAATGTCCTTAATAGATGGCAGGTTGGTAGAGAAAATCATTTTCTTGTTCATTGCAGTAACGAGTCCGTCACCAACATTAAGGAACTTATGCATGAAGTCATTACCATCTGTACGAGCACCAAGGAAGTTATCTGCATCCTCAATCACCATCACATTACGATCACCTTCAATGAATTCAGCAAAGATGTGATCCTTGCTTAAAATCGCTGTATCATATGTTACTAGTGCACTGACCTCAGAATGTTGTAACAACCCGCGAATAAACGTTGTTTTACCTGTTCCTGGCGGTCCAATCAGCAATAGGATCGAAGCACTAGAGTGCATGAACCGATCATAGTAATCATTGAGTGATTCACCCTTGAGGAATGGATACATCTCATCAACAGGAGCACGGTCACCACGTACAGGAATCTCAATACTGGAACCATCACCATTGTACACCCATTCGATGACATTCTTTACTTCCTCATACTCTTCTGTTAGGTAGTCGTGCCAGTGCTCAACAAACAGTTTGCTACCATATGCTTTTACAACAACAGAAGATGAGTTAACATCATAGCTGATGTAGCTAAGATCCTCATCGTCAATTATCATTCCGTTTGTTGCACGGAACTGAATGATACGAAGATCGCTTAGCATAATTTCTTTTTGCCATTGTCCACGATCAGCAATGATTGTAAACTCAAGATGCAATGTCTCTAAACTTGCTTTATTACGATCTGACATAATCTGAGATGATATGTAGTCATTCATATCAGACGCACCAAGGAACATATCTGTTGTACTCATTTTCACTTTCGGTATGTGGGCATCATAATGATCCCACGTATATTTTTTAATAAACCTTTTACCACTATTGCCACGGCGTTTACGAATTGGACGTCTACGGTATGGTGTGCCAAGGCTAGCTAAAGTTTTGCTCACATCTCTCCTCATCTCTCGCAAAACTCTTGCAAGATCTTTATCATCATCAAGATTCACAGAATACGTCCTGTTGCATCCATGATTACTTTATCAATGTATGTGAGGAAGTCCTTTTCTGATAGCGTTATACGTTTATGGTATAAATCATGGAATGACTCGCCACCATGTACCTTTTTCCCTAGTCGGTCTTCAAATAGCTCAGTGATCTCTTCTTCACTCATATCATCAAGGATATCATCAATGTCAACCTCAACGGTTGCATTATAATCATAAGTTCTACTCATACAACATACTCCAATTGTAAAACACGTTTTGCTTCCTCGACAGAACGACAAGGATCACGGTTAATTAAGATAAAGCGAGGACCATACACTTTAACAGATCCTTGCTTGAAAGGCAACATATAGTATGATTTACCATTCTTATCTGTTTCTTTGAAACGAATCTTGCCCCAGTTGTCAGTAAGACCACCAAACTTTAGTGTATCCTCTAACTCCTCAGCAATTTGACTACGAGACCAATTCACATTTTGCATTGTAAAATCTTAAAAGGGTGCTTCAGGGTATTCTATAGGAATTTTATGTAGTTGACAACGTTTTTTTGTAACCATTTCAGGAAATGGCCATGGAGGTGAGTGAAAGCGAACGACAATACGATCTGGCGAGTACATCTTATCAACATACCCTATTCGTAAATCATCAGTTACAACTTCAGTACCCTCAAACAGATACTCATTTTTTTTCATAGACTCAATATGTGGATCTCTCCACCCAGTATTGTTCGAAAGATTTCAGCGCACGGTTTAGTATAGTAGATGATTTGGCGACCAGTTGGTGTTATCAGTACATACTTCATGCATATCTTTCAGAGTAAAAAAGAGGCCCTAAGACCTCTATCTATCGAAAACGAAACCTATAGGTTACGTAAGGAGGACCGAAATCCTCCTTATAGATTTCATTTACGTTTGAACACACGAGTAACGTAGTAATATGCGTTTGCATATGTAATTTCAAGCTCAGCAGCAATCATACGAGCAATAGCACCGTTGTTCTTGTCAGGATGTGCTTCGAACAAACGCAATGCAGCTACTTTCTTGTCGTTTACTTTGGGTTCTTTAGGTACAACAGCAGCTTTAACTGCTTTTACTTTAGGAGCTTGAGCAGCCTTAATTGCTTCTGCAGCTTCACGCTTTGCAGCAGGTGTACGAGCCCAATGTGGACCCTCTGCGCCGCGGCCAAGGTGGAAGTCCTCGCCAATGCTTTCATCCCACTTTTCATAGCAGGGAACAACACCAGGAGATGAAGGTCCTTGCTCAACATAGCAGGTACCGGAAGTAATAATCTCTTCCATAGTAGGAAGAACTTCATTTTCAAGAGTCATAGTTGCGGTCATAATATAGAATCCTTAAATTAGGTTAGACAAAGTACTGAATAAAGATCCAGTACGGTCTATTATACACCGGTCTTGACCAAAGGTCAACAGCTATTTTTCCGCAGCTAACTGGCCTCAACCGCGTTTTTTACAACACTAAATCCGCCTTTTTCGACACTTTTGCCCTTGTTTCGAGCTAGTGCCCGGGCAATTGACTCTCTACGGTCTTGAATGAGCTTTTCAAAGTCTTTATCGCACTTTATCCAGCTAGTCTCTCTCCAGCCTTTACTCTCCAGCGACGTATCCCGTATCTCTCTGTGTGTAGGAAACTCCATATAACGTCCTTTATCGACGTTAAAACAGATATTGTTATTGTTTTTCTGACACCACACACAAGGATTATCATGTACTTGTAGGTCAAATGCCCACATTCCTCTTCTAATACCGTGGAAGAATAGCGACCACGTATCTGGTTTTGCAGAAAGGAGTCGGTGGCTTGAGTCCCAACGACGATATAACATTGCTGGAGCAGTAAGTGTTTTTATGTCTTTATAGTCTATTTCCTCCACATACTGACCCTTAATAACAATACTTAATGTTGACCACGGATGGGTATGAGCAACCTCACCTACCATTGATTCTTCTTGTTGTTCGGATATAACCTCTAGTGTTTGATGTATAAAAAGGTTAGGTAAGTATATTTCTTTCCATGTAACAGGTCTGTTTCGTTCAATAAAGAAAGGATAATACCTATAACCTACAATGTTACCATATATGTCAACAAATGCATACTTATGCCCTAATTTGGTCATTAGCCAATCAAACGCTTTATACAACATTAACTCTTCTCTTTATGATAGTTGTCAAAGAACTCTCTTACTGGTTCAACATATTTTTTTGTTTGTTTAATGATTGGTTGTAAACCATCCTCATCTGTAGCAATCATTAAGCATATCTGAGGACACCAAATGTTCTGTCTTTCATATAACATTAACGCATAAGCTGTACATTGATAGAAGTAATTAGTTATCCACTCTTCTTTTTTATGCTTCTTGGCTGTTTTAAAGTCACCAATTGACCTAATCCCGTGAATTCTACCAATTAAATCACACTTACCAGCCGTTTTTAAATCATCAGAGTATAGGGAAACCTCATTACCATATACTTCATCTACATGGTTATCGAGATAATATTGTATTTGTTTGAAAGTATCAATATTAGCTGGCATGTGGCCATCGAGATAATTATCTTTATTTTTAAGATAATCCTCTGCTATTTGGTGTACCTTCGTCCCTCGTCCAGACGCTTGTGTAGAGACCTTGTTCGCCACATCATTACCAACCTTCTTTCTCCACGCTGCAATCCCATCTGCTGACATAGTAGAGAGAACTGTTGTGACAGACGGATAACGATTGCCTTCAGGGGTGATGTAGTGACGTTTACCATTTACAGTCTCCGTTGGTAGATCCATAGAAGGATAGTACTTCAAATTAAAGTACTTTGTCCTCTGCGTTGCTATATTCATTCTTCTGTTGCCATAATTAATGCTTTTACAAATGGACTACGTACAATGTCTTGTTGAACAAATGTCGTTGTATGGAACCAATCACTCATTTTACTTGACACATTCATAAACCAATCATAACAGCTCTTCTCTTTACGTCCATCCAGGTCTGTTTGCTTTGTGTCACCACACACAATCAGCCTTGTCTCTTTACCCATCCTTGTCAATACACTATACAACTCATGCGCAGTCATTGACTGAAACTCATCAATAATAACTATCGAGTGATCAAGCGTGATACCACGAACATATGATGTCGTTATAAAGTCAACCATATTCTTCTTTGTCAGTATATCCCATGCCGTTCCATTCTCACATAGATCATTAAAGATCTGTCTATACGGAATCGAAAACACTTCTGACTTTTCTTGCAATGTTCCTGGTAGGAAACCCATATCTCTTGTTGCTACTGCACTACGTACAACGATTATCTTCTCTGCTTCTTTATTAAACAACGAGTTTAGTGCAAGATATGAAGCAATAAAACTTTTACCTGTACCAGCTGAACCCACAGCAATTACATTTGCACCTCTTGCATATCCTTCAATCATGTCTGTTTGTGCCCATGTCATCGCTTCGATATGTCTAACCTTTAGCAATTCCTTGTTATGTATAACTTTACGCTTTCTTTCTTTTTTTTGTTGTACAAGATGCCCGTCTATGTCATATACATTATTATTACTGTTAAGAAGGCGTGAATGCACGTCAGTTGGATACGTCAATATAAGCTCCTAGAAAGTGTTAATAGTAGAAGGAGTCCACACTTTATTGTGCTTCTTCTTTATCTCCCTTAAAACATCACGAAAGCCTTGATCAGGTTTCAATTTGCTAGTCAATTCACGACCAACGCCTGCGGCTGTAATCATTGATTCTAAATGAGGATTGTCGGTGAGGTATTGTTCCTTTTCCGACATTCTCATAAACTTATCAAATATTTCTTCTGTGTTTACATCTCTGAACGAGTATGTTGGCATTATGTGGTTTTCTTTTTACGTGGTTTTGCTACCTTTATTGCTGCTGGCGTTACTTTGAGAGCTTCTAGCTCTGCTTGAGTAACTACAGACCCTTCGCTCGGTCTGTCAGTAGGAAATGGCCACGAAGCAAGCGGCACTTCTGTTTTACGTGGTTTACGTGGCTTTTTAGCAGGTGCAGTTGCTGAACCCTCAGCAACATTTACAACATCTTGTTGATCCACAGCCTTAACAACAGGCACTTCAAAGTTAGGTGATGCAGACGTAACAGTTGCTGTATAAACAATGTTGGCTTGTTCCGCAGTAAGTGGTGCCACTACTTCTGGCTGGAGAGGTGGAATAGTCGCTTTAACAGGATTGTAGTTCTCAGGAACTACTTTCATTTCAATTGTTGATTCAGGTTTCTTAGTAAACCACTCTTTAATTTTCTTAAACATAACAAACTCCTTAATAATCTTCCATTTTAACTAACTTAGCATAATCTCTATTTCGTAATGCCCTGTCAACATTTGCTTGCATTTTTTTGTTCTGTTCGTTCTTTCGAATCTTATAAACATGCCTTGCTTTTTCTTCTTTATCCGGCACATACAAACTAGCTTGATTACGATTAGCTTTACCCACAATACTTCCTATTCTTGAATAAGCCCTGGAAAGGCGGAATTGACAAACTTTACTGTAAATCCCTTATATGGAATACGTTTGTCCTTGATACTACACATTAACGCTGCATCTGCTGGATCCAGCGCTTCGATAAATTGAATGAATAATACTTCGCGTTTCAGTGGATGCATATCAGGATGACCACCACCCTTAATAAAGTTATGTAATTTGCGAATATCTCTTTGTAAATTACCATGTTGATCCAAATGATCGGTTGGTTTATATGGAGGAGTGCCTTGAGGTAACAACCATTCAATACGAGGATCAAGAGCGTATTGGAGAATAACTCTCATCGGTAGGCAATCATAATACTGCAAAAGAGCAACCTTTTCTTTTAAAGGTGCTTTCTCTACTTCTGCAAGCATTTCGGAAATGGATTTTCTCATATTAGAACTCGCTAATGCTCTCCATGAGCATCTTCATTTTGTGGTTAATAAAATAGTTGAACATCTTATCACGAGGCTTACCTGCCTGTGACTCATATTCTTGTAGGACGTTTGCCTGAATAGGTTGAGGTATTGCACGTAGATCGATTAACATACGATTACGTGTCCAGTTACGTTGGATCTCTTCTGGCAAAGTAGTAAAGTCAGCTTTAAGCAACTCTTCAATTTTTGTTTCTCTGAGAGGTTTTTGTCTCAGGCCTTCAATTATACAATTATCAGGTGAAAGTACGTTTGGTACACCATCGCCTCTATCACCGCTAAGAATCAAATGCTCAAGAAACTTACTTGGATCTGCAGCCGCAAGAGACTTCTTACGAACAGGATCATATTGAGTGACATTTCCATACACTTGAAGTTGAACAAAATCTTTGTCTCCACTGAGAATTAAGATCTTCTCATCGCTATTTAGTAATTGACCATACTTCATGCAAATGCTACCGATAACATCATCTGCCTCGGCGCCTTCGACCTGTACAACACGATATGGAAAGGTGTCTTTAATTTCTTGCTTGATAACATTAAGCATATCAAACAAAGCATGCCAATCGATACTTGACTTCTCACGGTCTGCTTTGCGATTGCCTTTGTATGGAGGGAAGTATTCACGGCGCCAGTATTTGCGATCGTCTGCACAAATAACAAGCTCACCATACTCTGCACCAAACTTTACTTTGAGAGAGCGAATTGTGTTTAGGATCATGTGTCTAACAAGATCAGGCTGGATTGCATCTGTGTGCGAACCAACCTGTAGCATAATGTTAGAAATCATTACCTGTGAAAGGTCTAATAAAATCATAGTAAATTATAAAGTAGTTGAAGGTATATAGTACTACTTTTTAAAGGTAAAGTCAACTACATTTTTAAATGGTCAGTATTATTCTTTACTTGCAAGGCTTGGGACAGTGAGTGCATGAGGATTTGGTGACAGTCCTCCACAACACCATAATTGAAACTATTAACATGGAGAACAATATCAGCAAGGTGGGCTGCTTTTCCGCCATCAAAACCAACGAAAGCAATAGACACCATACCGGAATCGTTAGCACGTTCAAGAGCAGTAATAATGTTGGGTGAATTACCGCTTGATGATATAGCGACAAGAATGTCACCCTTGGACGCGTTGGAAAACTCAAGTTGTTTAGAAAATATCTTTTCATATCCTAAATCGTTTCCGATTGCTGTTATTGTGGCCATGTTAGATGCTAAACTAACTACATTGGGTCGTAGCTTAGTTACTGATCTAACCCCCTTCGAATGGTCACAAGAAAAGTGCTCAGCGATAGAAGCAGATCCACCGTTACCACAGACAAAAATCCTATTACCGAAAGTGCCACAGTCAGCCAAAACACTGTAGGCTCTATTAAATGATTCTTCACGTATTCCACTTAGTGCTACTCCTATGCTTTCGCGGTATGTTGTAAAATATTCAAAAGGTTCAATATACATCTGGTTCATCATTATAAACAACCCGACTACCTTCGTCGGTAAATCTAAAATTAAACAACGAATAGTTACTTAATGCGTTAGCTACTGCTGTCTGATATTTAGGTGGAACATAGAGTAACATATACCCTCCACCACCCGCTCCAAGGATCTTACCACCAAGAGCACCAGCATTCCTTGCATCCTCATACATTTGGTCTATAAGAGGATTACTAATGCCGGATGATAGTTTCTTTTTGATTCTCCATCCATCATCAAGTAAATGTCCTACATTGTCAAGCCGGCCTACTTGCATCTCTACTCTTGCCGTTCTTGCAATATCAACAAGCTCTTTGGTTAGGAAGATAGTATCCTTTTCGCTCCTTTGAAGCTTTCCTACCTGGTCTGTTAAGATGTCGGTAGCACTTCTTGTCTGTCCTGTATAGAAACACATTAGGTTATCACAAAGACGTTCAACAACACCATCCTTAATGTTGAGAGGTACAACCTCAATACCATGTTTATCAAACGTAATGTAATTAAATCCACCAAACGTGGATGCATACTGGTCTTGTTTACCTATTTGCTGCCCGCATTTTTCAATTTCAATCTCACATGCAAGTTCAGCGAGGTCATATCTACCACGTGGACACCCAATATATGCTGATAGACCCTGTAACAAACCAACAGTGAATGTAGAACTAGAGCCTAGTCCTGTTCCTTTTGTTGGAATATCAGCAAACGAAGCGATCTCAATGTTGCTATTAATGCCTAGCATCTTTAAACTCTCACGAACACGGTCATGTCTAACATTTTCAACATCATGTACTCTCTCAATGTTTGAGTACATCACTTTAATGTGCTGACGAGCAACACGCTGAACAGCTAGCCTGATGTATTTGTCAATCGTGGATGTAAGCACAGCACCGCCATGCTCACTATAGAATGCTTCTATATCACTTCCACCACCAAAGAAACTAACACGTAGAGGTGTCTTTGTAACAATCATTAACCAACCTTATAGTTAAACATCATTCCAGGCAGTTTACGCGATTCAGCAGTAGGATATTGTTTGTTTAAACCCTCCAACAAATCACTCCACTGCGAGGCTACCTTTGTCCAGTTGTAACGTGAATCAGCATATATCTTTACAAGTTTCAAGTAGTCTTGCAACCCTTCTTGATTAACTGTCTCGATAGCATTGTTAAGCATTTGATAGAATATATTTGCATGCTTTGCTTTATCATCGTTCCACTGATACATAAAGTTCATTCCACCTGAGGTATCAGGAAGACCAGCAAGGTTGGGATGTACACACAGTGCGCCAGCACTCATTGCTTCAATAACACTACGGCTATTACATTCCATCCAAATAGAAGGATATGCAAGAATATGTGTCTGCTTCAACGACTCACGAACAACATCATTTGGTTGAGCACCGTGATAGTTAATCTTTGGATGATCACGGCACATATCAAATAGCTTTTCAAAAGGCTTATCTGATTCTTCCCAACCATAAATGTTAAAACTTGAGAACACATCTAGCTCAATGTTATCGTGCTTTTTACACAACTCAATAAACACAGGTACAAGTAAATCTAAACCACGTTGAGGTGTAGATGTATATGCTAAACGAATCGTTTCCTTTGGTTTGAATAATTCATCAGCAAGAAACGGTGTAATAGCTGTTTCTAACACTGTACAAGAGTCATCGTGAGGAACACCTAGGTAATCACGGTAACGGTTGTATTGCCAGTTACCACAGAATACCATTTTATGGAATCGATCTCTGCTTGCTGAACCTTTAAGGTGATTGGTCTCAGGATCTTCTGGTAGGTCATGTAGCCAGTATACACGAATCTTATCTTCTTCTATTTTACGTACACGTGAACAAATAATCTGAAAGTTTTCTAACAACTCAGGATCTAGTCTTTCTTCAAGACCCGCTCGCATTAACTCTGTTCCGCCTTTTGAGTTAGCAGAAATCTCATTCAATTCAAAACCCATTGTATTTTCCTTTATAATAATGCCATGCTGATGCTAATATGTATGGTGTGTTACTATACTTGTATTCAAATCCAGTGTCAACGAACTTCTTTGGATTGGCTACAAGAAAGCAAGGATCCCCCTCGCGTCTTGGACCATAAACTGAAGGCACCCTCACGTTGTTTATTTCTTTAAACAACTCTACTAGCGTTCTTGTTGACGTTCCTTCAAACGTTCCCAGATTGTATGTCCCCATAACATTGTTGTCCATTGCGTAAATTTGCGCACGACAAACATCACGTACATGAAGATAGTCACGAATGCAAGTACCATCAGTAGTGGGATAATCACTGCCAAAAATAGTAAGAGGGGCATCAGGATGTAACGCAGCATTACATATCCTTGAAATAATATGTGGTTCTGCAGAATCTTGTCCAATATCATCATATGCTCCTGCAACATTAAAGTAACGAAACACTGTTGTCTCTATACCATACATCTTTGCAATTGACAACGCATGCTCACACATCAACTTACTCTTACCATAGTGGTTACATGGGTTGAGCGGGATTGTCTCTGTAACAGGATCAGGTTGGTCTCCATACACCGCAGCGGTGCTAGAGAAGATAATGTGACCCTTCCAACCAGCATTTGCTAACTTGTGCAGAAAGGTAATTGTCTTTGCTGTGTTGTTCCAATAGTACAAAAGTGGATCTGTAGCACTGGGACCAAGTAGGCTACTAGCAGCAAGATGGAAAATTGTTTGAATGTTGTTGTTGAGGATTGTCTGTACTACATTATCATGCTCAAACGAGTAGTTGTGCGCACTCTTAATGTATCTAAAATCCCCACCCAACCTTTGCTTATTATCACATGCATAAACAACGTGTCCTGTCTCTGTTAATTCCTTACAGAGAACAGATCCAATGTACCCATGTGATCCTGTTACTAACACATTCATATCAATACCCTTGACCTTGAGGTGGTGGTTCACTATGACCTTTGTTCATTGGGGTTGTTGTACTCAATCTATTACGAAGCTCCGTTGTACTAAATGAGTGCTCACGTTTATTGTAGTAAATTTCAATCCCACGTTTATCACAAATTGCACGTCCAGTTAACCCTTGGTGCTTATATTCTTCTCCAACAAAACGAATGTTTAATGGGAGGCACAACAAAAGATCCTCAAGATCTTTCTCTGTGTTATAGACTATAATTTCATCAACATACTTAACACCCTTTAGTTGAATGTATCTTTCGACCAACGACTGGATGGGTTTGTTCTTTGTTGTGGGACGATCATAGGAAGGATCATTTTGCAAACCAACAGTGAGATGGTCACACTTTGTCTTTGCTTCTTCGAGCATCAGGATGTGACCAGCATGCAATAAGTCAAATGCTGAGCATGTAAATCCTCTTATTGTTTCAAATATATTTCTTTCCATTATAATCTCACACTACATCAAAGCTAATTTTTGTAATCGATTCATATCTGAATGATCTCCATTCATTATTATCTATATCCCATACAGGACACACTTCGTGGTTAACTTTCTTGACATCATCAGTTAGCTTTTCATACGGAACCACAATTCCTTCCTTTAATGTGCAATGCATTACACGGTTGGTTCCATCTTTCTTTTGGAAAGTAACTTCAACAACATCCGACTGGTGTAGTATGTTTTTAAGCCAGTCGCGAAGATCTTTGCGGTCTTCTTCCGAAAGAGTCTGATAATGCGATCCTGTTTGTTCGAGTTTTCTTTTCATATTATTCTCCACTAAGCATTTGAACAACACCAGGGTTATCTTCAATCAATGCAATAAGAGCATGCGTAAAGAACTTGACCTGTTTCTCTGTCATCTCTAAGTCATATGCGTGGTCCAACATATGAATAACCTCGTGCCATTTTGCAATTTTAATTGTTTGGCTGGTCATCTCACGGTTAATTGAAATCTCTTGTGTATTAAAGTTAGCAAGACCAATGGTACCACCCATTTCTTCTGATGGTTTCATTACAATGCTATAATCAATACCACTAATTCGTACTTTGTTCATAATATTCTCCATAACAAAAAGGGGCGCAAGGCCCCTTCTCTACACTTTTACAACAATTACAGACCCATTGCTAGTGCACGGTAGCCAGCAGCAATAACTGCACGGCTAGGTGTTCCCAGACGGAACTTGGTGGTCTCGCGACCTTTTGTGTCAACATGCTTGTTGGCGTAGATTGGCAATCCATCTTCCAGACGCAGATTGCTTACAACCTTTGTTGGAGAAGCAATTTTGAACTGAGCACGGATTTGTTTGCTAGTCAGTTCTGCACCGTTGAAAAAAGCCTTGCGCAGTTTGTCTTTTTGAGTTAGAGTCATCTAATTTTCCTTCATATTAAAAATAAAACAAATACAGTTTCTACTGTACCTTCACACTATACCATCAACGTCAACAGATGTCAACGGTTCAATAGTAATCTTTTTGGAGAATAAGAATCTTTTGCAAGTTTAAGTACACGACCGTTAATTCGCATAACATAAAACTTCTTACCTTCAATCTCATCCTCATTGATAAGGTCACCTGTTAACGATTCGTTATTCAGATGGTTATACAATGTATAATTTGGTTTTGTCACAAAGACGTTACGTTGTTGTCTCATAAAATGTGTTTCCTATGCACTCTACAAATGATCCAGTCATTATAATACATTTCTGGGTTAAGGAGAACGGAGGTATCAAATTGAAGCTTCGCCTCGTAATAAGAACATTCTCCCTTGTTCTTACACAACTTTACTATCTCTCGCTTGAATAAGTCAACACCTAAAAGCTCAACATCTGCTTTTAGCGACACTGAACTGCCGTAATAATTTTTCCAGTCAGACGTCGCAAGGTAACGTTTTTTCTTACCTTTTAATATTTTTGTCTTTTTAAACCAAAATAATTTCTTTCCAATGTATGCTTTATTGTTTTGTAGATTAGTAATCCTGTACACAAAACCATAGTGTTCGTCAGATGGTTGGTCGAACACTTCACCATTATAAAACCACACCATCACTCATCTTCAGGGAATTCGTCTTCTTCCTCATCATCCTCAAAATGTAATACATCCTCATCGATTTCCACCTCGCTTCCACAAAATGGGCAAAACTCAACAACAGCTTCTGTTTCGTATGGTGTTTGTACGATAAATTCTTCATCGCAACTATAGCATACGTGTGGTTCTTTATCCTGCTCTATCATATATTCTCCTTGCGTTTTTTATAAGGACTTCATAGTCCCCATTGTATATAGCAGGATCTTTTATTCCATTCCTATCAAATGCCTCTAACCGCTCCACACATGCAGCACATATACCACAATGCATATCTTTAGTTGAGATTTTTCTTTTGCCTTTATAATCTTTTTGTTCAATGGCCACATAGCATGTGTGTGCAAATAACAACAGATCTTCTACACCAAGTTGATAGTATAAATCAACGACGTGGTGCTTATCAAAAAAAAGAAGTGGTCTATGGACATCATACCACACGAGATATTTTTCTTGTTCTTCTGGTGTAATTTTTTCAGGATCAAGGCGCGTTGTATTTTTTCCTGTAAAGCCAACAATAAAATTTGAGTCTTGTTTACGAACAAACTCAAAAACTTTATTTTCTTTATTGAAATACGGTACAGGCTCTTTTGGATAACCCACTATACCGACAGAACTCTTCAAATAACCAGCTAAAATATGTTTATCCAAAACACCAAGATGTGCACACATTGCTTGGGCATGTGCATATTCATTTATACGTCTATCGCCAAATTTCCAAGTACAAGGGATAATGTTGCGATTTGAATATCGCTCCAGCATTAAATATAATACAATAGTGGATTCAACACCTCCTGTAAACGCAACGTATATATTACCCGGTTGTATTGGCGGAAAACATTTGTTTAAATCAAATTTTCGCTTATCTTTTCCGAGAAAAAAAACATCTTTCAAGCTGCTTTGCCCCATACATCTTCCCACGTACCAGTCGTAGCACCTTTTGAGTAATCGGTAGATCTGTTTTCAAAAAAGTTTGTATGTGTAGGAGCATTAATCATCTCTTCAACCCATGGTAAAGGATTCTTTTTAACTTTATTGATACCCTTTAGACCAAGACTAATCAGTCTACGATCAGCAATATAACGAATATACTGCTTAACATCTGCAGAGCTAAGTCCTTCCATTGGACCAATCTGGAATGCTAGGTCAATAAATTTATCCTCAAGCAATACCATCTTCTCGGCTATACCGTAGATTTCACTCTTGAGCTGATCGTTCCAAATACTTTTATTTTCTTCAACAAACGTACGGAACACTTTAATCATAGACTCAGCATGTATTGTCTCATCAACAATAGACCATGTAATGATCTGACCCATACCTCTCATCTTACCGTGGCGTGGGAAGTTCAACAGCATAATAAACGAGCTGAACAGCTGCATACCTTCTGTAAACGCACTAAAAGCTGCAATCTGCTGTGCAATTGTTTGTGAGTCCTGGCCAGCTAATGACAAAAAGTAGTCATGCTTGTCTCTCATCTCCTGGTATTCAAAAAACTCATTATAGGTTGACTCTGGCATGCCAAGAGTTTCAATTAAATGGCTATATGCTGCGACATGGAGTGCTTCACGTGCTCCAAATCCCAACAGCATCATTCTTATTTCAGGCTGAGGAAAATAGGGAAGGTAATTATTAACGTAACCACCAGCAACATCAATGTCACCTTGAGTAAAGAATCTAAGAATATTAGTAAGGAATTGTTTTTCTTGATCATTTAATTTTGACTTCCAATCTTTAACGTCTTCAAGCATTGGCACCTCTGTGTGGAGCCAGTGGCTTTGTTCATGCTTCAACCATGCATCATATGCCCATGGATAGCTGAAAGGTTTGAAATAGTTACGTTCGTCTGTTAGTTTTAGTTTTTTTCTTGTTGCGTTCATTTGTGTAATCCACTCCATAGAGTTAAATTAACTTCGTTCTTTATATGTGCAAGTTCAGGAGGAATTTGTGGTAAGAAATGCAATCCTGTATATTGCTCAACCTGTGTAACAGGGACAGCATACTTTGGAAGATCTGCTACAGGCAACGGAAGATTTGGCATAAAGAAACCAATTGCCTTACCATGTGTACGATCAACAACAACTTTCCACACGTGTGTTGGAACTCCTACTTTATTTGCCCCAATTGATTGATAGCCGGATCCATATACTGTTCCGCTCACAACGTAAATGTCGTTGCCTTCCATTACCCAGTTGCGAATATATGTTTCCAATTGCTTCCAAATACCGCGATTGTTATTGGGTACTTGTGGCATCATGTTTGATAGGAAGAAACTCTCACTCATAATAGCAGCATTCTGCGTATTGTTACCAGCAGGTGAAATGTGGCCACGATCATATGGCATACCTGCATAATCAGATAATTGTGCTTGGTGTTGTGGTGGAATAGAAGGATCGGGTCTGAAATCGTCCTTACGTTTAGCTGGACCTGTTAGTGCTTCTTTTGTTAGATGTTCTACCACATACTCTGGTGTTTTTGTATCATTGCGGTAATGGATAGCGTAGTTTAATTTGCAAATATATTGATCATTTTCAACAATAGGACTAACAGGCGCGCCTCTTAATACAAACTGTGGACAGTTATCATCGATTGGGTTTGCAAATGCTAGTAACGGTAATAGCAATAGTGCTGCTAAGAATTTTTTCATGTTAGTTCCTCTGTTAATTGTTCTTTTGTTAGGACTCCACCAATACGTTTGACAATGTTGTCATTCTCATCTAGTAGAATAATATGAGGAATTCCACGTATGCCATAATACATTGCAGTATCCCTATCTTTATCTATGTCTATTTTCTCGATTGGAAAGGGTAAAGTCATTGTCTCAAGTACAGCACTTACTTGTTTACATTTTGTGCACCACGGTGCTTCAAATTTAAGCAATCTCATTTTGGTTGTCCGTTTATTCTATCATTAACAATTTGCCAATTGACAATTTGCCAAATGTTTTGTAGGTATTTCTTTTTATCAGCCTTGTAATCGAGTGCCCATGCATGCTCCCACCAATCAATCAACAATGCAATATCACTAGGCATTAGTGAGTGGTTAGGAAAATCAATAATTGTTCCTTTTACACTCATGTATATCCAACCAGAACCCTGTATCTTCATTGCTTGTTTTTCAACTTCGTCTTGAAACTTTTTAAACGATCCCCATTTATTATCAATAATTTGTTCGGAAATACCAAATGGTACATTGTTTAGTTTTGGTGATTTGAATTGTGGGAAGTATAGGTTGTGGAGATAGGCACCGTGCTTATTAAAAGTAGGATCGCCTTCACCTTTATTAAACCGCTTAACATATCCACCGGCAAGCTGTTCGTAGTGATAATCAATCGTTTTTGAACTCATTACGGGTGCTAATGCGTTCTTTTGATATGGCAAAAGCTCAAGTACTAATTCTTCTTTGCCTTCAGCAAATACGCTAAATTTTTTCATTTATCCCTCGCAAGCTAAACAAACATCACCATCAACAATTGCTTTTAAATCAAGCTCTTGCATAACAACACGCTCAATTTTCTTTGATACTTTATCAGCCTTAGCAAGTTTCTCGCTACGGCAGTAATACATTGTTTTCAAGCCAAGCTTCCATGCAAGAAAGTGTACAGCATGAATATACTTAACATTGCTATCAGGTCTAAAGAATACGTTTAACGATTGTGCTTGATCAATAAACTTTTGGCGGTCAGCAGCATGTTCAATAATCCAACGTTGATCAATCTCCATCGATGTCTTAAACACCTCCTTTTCCCACTCGTCAAAATGTTCGAGGTGTTGTACAGATCCATCATTTGCCATAATGCTTGACCAGATTTCTTGAATCTCATCATCTGTCAATGGCTTGTTGCGCAACACACGCTCAAGGTGTTTGTTCTTGTTTAGGAAAGAACCTGAAAGAGTGTCCTGGCGATATGCGTTAGCACGAAAAGGCTCGATAGAGGGAGAAGTATTACCCATAATAATTGAGCTACTAGCATTAGGGGCAATAGCCATAGCGTGTGAGAATCTTTTTCCAGTACCAGTTGCATCTGGAGCTTCTCCTCTAATCTTTCCAAGAGCGTAATTTGCTGCATCGAGTCCATCCTTTATGTGACAAAAGATTTCATTGTTTATTGATTTGGCGATCACCCCTTCGAACGGGGTGTTGTGTCGTTGTAGATACCCATGAAAACCGAGAGCACCAACACCAATAGACCGTTCACGCTCAGCAGAAAATCTTGCTCTCGATATGCTGTCAGGAGCATTATCAATGAAATACTGAAGAACGTTATCGAGCATCTCCGCAATGTCCCGAAGAAAAAGTTGGTCATTTTTCCAATCATCATAATACTCCAAATTCACAGAAGACAAACAACATACAGCAGTACGATCTTTGTCGGTTGGTAAAATAATTTCTGAACACAGATTGCTTTGTTTGATACTTAGTCCCAAATCTTTCTGGAACTGAGGCATCATACGATTGCTTGTATCAATAAAATGCAAGTATGGCTCACCTGTATGCATACGGAGATCCATAACTTGTTGCCACAGTAACTTTGCAGATACAACTTCACGCACTTCGCCATTATGAGGATCTTTTAACTCCCAATCATCATTTGCTTCTGGATCTTTCATGCAACGCTCAATAATTTCCATGAACGCATCAGGAATATTGATTCCGTGGTGCAGATTCATTGCGCGCATGTTGGGATCACCTGTTGGCTTTCTCATCTCAAGAAAAATAGCAATATCAGGATGGCTAATGTCAAGGTATGCAGCGTAACTACCGCGACGAGTCCTACCTTGCCTATAGGCAAGACTGGATGCGTCATACGTACGAAGATGTGGCATGACACCAACAGATTTATCATCAGAAGAACGAATGCCAATACCAATTCCAATACCTCCGCCCAACATTGATAACCAATTTACTTCCGAGAGAGTATTGACCAAACCCGCTGAACTATCATGTAGATAAGGTAAAAAACAAGAAATAGGAAGCCCCCTAGCGCTCCGGCCAAAAGAGAGTATAGGAGTAGAATAGCTAAGCCAATGTTTGCTACTATAGTCATAAAGTCGTTGTGCATGATCTCTACTGGTTCCAAATTGTTTTGATACGAACGCAAATCGTTGTTGTGGACTTGTTTCATCTTCTTTCATATACGACTCTTGTAGTCGCTTTATTCCTAGTTGATCAAATAGACTGTCCCGCGATAAGTCTATGTCAAGATCAAGATATTTTTCTACCATTAATAACTCCAATTTTTTTTAATATTTTACAGATACCAATGGTCCCATTTACCAATATAATGCTGTAACTGCTGTTCTGTAAGTGTGGGTAGGTTTTCAATACCTGTTGAAAACGCCCATTGATCATATGCTTCTTTTATATTGTTTATTTTTCGTTGTCTTTGAAATTTCTTTATGATTGGTTCAGCTCTCCAAAACCAAAGTAAATTGGATTTGTTGTTAACAGAAATGTTTCTTACATTTTCAACGATATATTCATCACTTTCTAATTCATAATGATCCAACAACAAACAATCACAATTAATATCTCGTACATCATTAATCGATTGATGTATTACTTCAACTTCTTTAATTGCATGACCATATAATCTATTCATCTCTATCACATCTTCAGAATTTTCATACACCGTTACTGATGTTACTTTTGGGTTATTTAATAGCATTTCCGAAATAATACCAAAACCCAAACCTGATATTACGCACTTACCATATGCCAAATCAACCGAAGAGAACAATTGTCGTTCTTCAAACTTATTAACCGTTCCATAAACCATCCACTGTTTACCATTTAAAAACAATCTAAAGACACTAGGACCTTTATCTAACAATAGACTTGACCCCACTTGACGTTTAAATATTTTATTTTTATTTTTTTCAAAAAAAGGTCGCATTATTGATTAATTTTTGTTGTAAGCGGGAAGATTTCAGCAATCACAAGCGCGCATGTTTTAGCAATTTCCATATGTTCTTTTTGTGTTCCGTTTGCTGAGCGGACTTGTATATAGTGTATCCAAGAACGCAGCGTGCCGTTCATATAAAGACGTGAGACTGTTAGGCCTTCTGGTAATATAGCACGTGCCTGCTCCTTTGCAATTCCGTGTTCAATTGCCCAACTATATGTGTCATTAGCAACTTCAATAACATGCCTTTGCTTCTCCTCCCAACGACGTTGAAGCAGTTTATCATCCGTCTCTATGCTATTTTGTCGATTAGTTGAGTCTTGGAGACGTGCGTCGCGACATACAAATCCAAGACCTTCCGTTGGATCCGCGTAGCGTTGGCTAAACTCCTGGAAAGAGAAACTTCTGTGTCTGAGTATCTGCCGTGCAATGTCTCTGGTGGTTTCGATTTCAAGGCATGCTGAGACCATCTCAAGTGGGCTCCAGTGCTGGTGCTTGATGAGGTATTTAATGAGCTTTTCAGACGTTCCAGCGTTGAGTTGGTTTGATGGGTTTGAGACACGTGCGCAGTAGGCAACGAGCTCCTGGATATCGCTAAGACCTTCACTGTAAAACTCCCTCGATGGTTTTGAATGACTAACTAACCTAATTTTCATTTTATAATGCCTTCAACCCAGTTTTCTGCACAATCTTCTGCATATTGCAATGTTTTATGACGTAAATCACGTGTTTCAACCAACTTCCCATGCTCCCACAACTCAACCCAATAACCATCACCATTGTCTAGAACTATTGCTTTGCGGACATCGTGTTTGTTGTCATAATACTCACTTAAAAATGTAGTCATATCAAACTCTCTTCCATTGTGTTAATCTCATCTTCGCTGATAGGCCCCTATATGTATGTTGATCAATTAATTGCTTAACTGTTTTTGAAGACATTCCACTACGAATCATATCATTAATGTCTTTGTGCTCTAAATTGTCTGGCCATATGCAAACACTATACCCTAAATCTATTACTTTATCAATAGAGTTTACAATGTCTTTATTCCGACATTCATTATCATATACGATAGTGGTGCTATCAATTCTTAATCCAACATCGACAGCTGTTTTATCTAAGTGAGAACCAGCCATAGCAAGGCTATTTTCAAGGAACATTGAATCAATTGGTCCTTCTACCACATAAACGGTGTTATTTAAGTCTACGCTCTCTAGTCCGTAAACTTTTGGTTTTGCTTCATCAAGGATAATTGTAATGTAACGAGGATCTGTGTTAAAGAATGAACGACCTTGGTAGCCAAACAGATTACCACCTCTATCAACAAAAGGAATAATTAGTCTTGGTTCATCTTTCTTTGTTAGGTCAAACTTATCGGGCTTTAACGAATTAGTAAATGCTTTGAACCTAGGTGCAAAGAACAGCTTTGAATGATAGTTAGGTGGGATTTGACGGCTAACAACATACCGTCTGGCTGGATGATCAAGCTCTAGTTGTGAAATCTTTTTTAGCTTGGCTAGAGCAGTATACTTAATGAACTTAGGAGTAATGAACCGGGCCATGTCTGCTGGTGGTTCGATAATACGTTCTGTATTATAGGATGCCGTCTTTTCTGTATAGCGTTCGCGGAGGTAATCTTGATAGGAAGCAGGATCTAACATCTCAAGAAACGTACCAAACGGCAAGCTGACGTGGCAATTGTGGCAGTAATAACTAAATTTACCTGCCTTTTGTAGTAGGAACCCACGAGCTTTTGTTTTGCTTTTCTGTGAATCACCACAAACAAAGCACCTAAAGTTATAGCCACTCTCAACACGTCTAAACATATTGAGACGGGTAGCCATACCACCAATATACTTTTCTTCAATCCATTGCATAAAATACTCCTGACGCATTATCAGGAATATTTACATAAATGTCAACCGAATAATTTTAATATTTTGTCTGTATGACCAGATAGCAGACCAAGAGCAGCAATAATACCAGCCATTGTAAAGATAAAACGGTCACGATCTCTTTTAAGCTCTTTTAGTTCTTTACCAAGAGCAGCGTGCTGTTCGCATGATGCATCATACATTTTGTCTAACTGACCTGAAAGCGTGTCTCTTGTTTTGTCAAGGCAGTCATGCATCTCCTTAACATCATTCTTGAGATCGTCTAGTTTTTCGTCTAAGTTAGCTACCTTGGTCTCGACAATACCAAGTCGTTCTAATGTTGTTGCCATATGTTATTTTTTTGTTGGAACTTTTGTTCCGTTAAGTTTTTTATGTGTTTTAATTTTCTTACACACTTTCTTCGTGGCAACCATTTTACACACTTCTTTTGTCGTCCCACCTGCAAAAGAAGGTACAGGTATTAGCAAAGCTGTCAATACAAGTGCTGTCGTGAATTTCATAGTGCTTGATCCTGAGTGGGAGGAGGTGACTTCTTACCGGCAAAACCAGTCGTTGCATTATTTAGATTGCTGTTATTTTGCGGTACAAATGTAGCAGCAGGTGTTGGGGTATATGTAGTACCAACAGCAGCACTAAGAGGCAAAGCGCCTCCGTTGTTTGCGCCACCTAATTTCTCTTGTGTGCGTCCATATGCACTCACCCCAATAATTGCACCCATTGCTAAGTGAAATAAACCAGCGCCTTGGAGTGTAAGAGGTTGCCATTGGCTTGTTACTTGTCCGTGACTAATACTTTGAAGCACACTCCACAATATAGGAAACAATACAAAGTCACACGTACAAACAACCATATACATCCAGCCCATAGCTGGACGCCACTTGGAATTCATCCAGTCTTCTTTTTTTATGTGGTGATGTGTTGACATATGTTATATCCAGAGTAATAAACCTTGAGCCATTAAAATTGCGCCAATTAAACCTACACCAATACTTGCCCAGAACATACCCATACTAACAGCAAGAATAGATGCAGAAAGCAATACAATGCTTAGTTGAAATGTTGATCCTGCAAATGTTAGCCACGGGCTGTGTAGCTTAGCTTCGTCGCGCGCCGCTTCCAAACCTTTTGCTTTAGCAAATAATTCCTTTTTACCTTCTCCTTTTTCAGGATCGCTTTCATAACGATCTATTTTAGCAGTCAATGCTGCTACCTTTTTAGCATCGTGACGTGCTTCGGCATCATCACGTGCTGCTTCTGCAATAGTTTGTTTAATGCTTTTGGCTTGGTAAAAATTCCACGTATCATTAGCTTTGATAGTATTTGTTAAAACACTGCCACTATACCCGTTAGCAAGATATGTATTTACTGCTAACAATGCAGCAACCACAGTGATCACCCAACCAGCTTTATCTTTAATGTGTGCTTCTCTTTCACTGCGTGACTCCATGTTATGCTCCTTTATCTTTTGCCAAATACTTTGTATTCAAGTAGGTCAAGGCGGCTATCCAAAGCGGCCCGGGCCAAGGCCGAGTCTTCACGGATTTTTGCTCGGCTCAATGCTGATTCTTCTCTCAGGGCA
>Ga0114962_10000698_pt1 | contig 29495 bp, 22 predicted proteins | sample C_130820_MF_Meta_FD_87017 | JGI IMG/M metagenome (GOLD analysis project Ga0114962, IMG submission 87017) | Freshwater microbial communities from Lake Croche, Canada to study carbon cycling - C_130820_MF_MetaG | ecosystem: Environmental > Aquatic > Freshwater > Lake | place: Lake Croche, Canada...
AGGCCAGATGATTCCACGATGGGGTGGAGCGTGTTATCGGCTCCCGTCTGATCGCCAAGTGAATAGCACTGACTTTCTACGCAAGCAGTGGCCTTAAGGCTTGCCCGAGAAAAAGTCGGTACGTCAATGGAGGAGAAGGCACTCACTACACCGGCATCAATCTTGGCAATGACTGAGCGAGGGGCAAGGCTGACCGGATCGTTTTGTGTTCCCGTGGCAAAGCAGAGATCTGCACTTGCACAGCTCAGTGCCCCCAGCGTTGTATAGCTGGCGCTCGACGCATTTGAAATGGCCCCTAGCCAAGGCTTTTCGCCACCGCTGATTGTTTCCAAAGGCCCGGTCGCAAGGAAGGCAGAAGGCCAGCCTGTATTGGGGTCGATTTCTTGGCCAGAGGCAAGGCATCGCTGTGACGAGCCATCACAAACCACGCCACTCAAAAGGACCGTGCTGGTGCCATCCACCGGTGTGGGCAGCAATCCAGTGGACCATCCTTCTCCGCTCAAGAGCGCGAGTGCCCCGGAAACTGAAGCATCAGGGTTGGTGGAGTTACCCACCGCGACACAGGATCTTGCCGAAGGGCAAGAAAGGGCCGCGAGACTGAATGTCGTTTGTCCATCAGGGAGGGGGAACAGGGTGGTGGACCAGTCGGCACCTGACTGTGTTGCAGAAAAGCTCAGGGTGTTGCCATTCGCATCAATGCCTGTACCTAGGGCCACACAGGGAGTTCCTTCCAAACAACTCACCGCGGTGAGTGTTGCAGAACTGAGGTCCACACCGTCAATGCTCGGAATCGTAAGGGCTCTCGATGCTGTGCCCTCTGTTCCTATCCCCATAGTGACCACAAGGGGATGCTGAAGACCAGAAGCATCGGTCGCGTTTCCGACTGCAACACAGTGGGTGGCGTCGACACAAGAGTTAGCAGTGACGTTGTAGCCGCTGTCAGCAGTGATGCCTCCCGAAAGATTCTCTACCGGGATAGGAGTCCAGCTTGCCGCTCCGTTGCTCGTCGTGAGTTGCGCAAAGAATGCCGCCCAACCATTGAAGCCCTCCTCTGACATCCAAGCTTTGCCACTCACCACACAGCTATTCGAAGCAAGACAGGAGATGGCTGATGGGGTGATATCTCCCATCGTTGATGGTTCGCTTAGGTCAGCCTTCTTCCACGAATCTCCGGATGCGACCTGGACCAGGGGATGTTGGCTGTCTCTAGCATCGCTCCAATTCCCCACGGCCACACAAGGGGAGGCATCGCTCGGACAAGCAATCGCATTGACAGAGTCGCGCCACGGGTCTTGGGGACCAGGACCTGACCAGGCCTGGCCCGTGCTGTTCCAACTCAGCGGCGGCAAGACGGCGAGGACGATCGTTGAACTTTTGCTCCCCTCGCTATTACTTGCGGAAATGGTTAAGGGGAAAGAGCCAGATTCCCTTGGCGTACCACTAATGGTCGCCGTACCATCGCCATGGTCCTCAAAACTCAAGCCGGCAGGCAGTCCCCCGGCACTGGTAAGGCTGGGGTCTGGCCAGCCACTCGTCGTGATGTCTCTAGAGAGACTGCTGCCAACCGAACTGGAGATCAGGGGTGGTGCGTTCAGCGTGGGTGCGCTATTGGGCGCGGCGGCTGAACTCAGGATGGTGGGGGTCAGATTGGGGAAATCACCCTGAGACCCAACGGCTACGCAGGCCTGAGCACTGACGCAAGATACGTCAACGACATTGCTGCTGGAGTCTTTTGCCGTTCTGCCAGTGACCTTTAGAGCCGCCCACCGACTCGCTGAGCCCGTCAGGATTAGCGGGGAGGTAAGTCCCTGGTTGCTAAAGGACGAGCCGACTGCTGCGCAGTTGCTCATAGAGCTACAGGAGATGGACTGGAGATAAAAGTTAGAACTTCCCACCATGGAGTTCGCGATTTCAAAAACCTGCCAATCTCCACTGGCAAGTACTGCACTGCGTCCACTGCCATCTGGACCATTTCCTAGGGCAACACAGGATCCGATCGATGGACAAGAAAGCTGGGTGATGCTCGCGTAGTTATCTGAACCAAAGGCAGGAAGGGTGCTTCTCGTCCATGTGCTCCCGTCAAATTGAAGCGCAAAAGAACTTCGCCAGTTCACACTCTGGCCCATGGCCTCACACCAGACTGCGCTTACGCAAGATACGGAGTCCAAACTTCCGGTTCCAAGGCCGTTTGGCGTTGCATCGCCCCCAATGCTGCTCGTCCAGACCGAGCCATCGAGGCTGAGGACGAGGGGATTAGGCGTTCCCTGCCTGCCACAGTTCCAACAGCCGTCGTCGACAGGGATGCCAAGATCAGCGCCCACGGCAATGCAGTGCGTGCTGTCTGCACAGGAGAGATCAGCCAGGTTGTAGTCAGCACCTGGATCGGGATCCAAAACTCGGGAATTTACTGAGGTCACCGCACCGGAGTCACTGATCTCTAGTCTCAGGGTCATCAGAATGGCTCGAGCATCTGGGGCATCGGCCTTCTGCGATCCAACGATGTAGCAGAGGTTTACATTGGGGCAAGAAATTGCCCGAGCTGAAGGAAAGCTCGCTGCTGAGGGACCGCTCAGCGTTTTCATCGTCCAGCTTCCGCTCAGCAGTGTTCCAAAGAGCAAGGCAGTACCGGTATCTCCCAGTTCGGCATTGCCAATGGCAAAACAATGTCCGGTAGTGGGGCAAGAGGCACCGCCATAGGAAGCAAAAGGCGGACTCGTGGTTTTCAGGGTTTTGATGGTGAAGGTGCTTCCCGTTGTAGACATTGCCGAAGGAATCCTCGTGAAATTCTCCAGGTTGGCGCTGACCGTACCGGCAATCGTGCAGTTATTGCCACTGGCACAGGCAAGCGCATTGGCATTTGCCGCATTCCAAGACCCCGACAGCAAAGTCCCGGCATCCTGCCAGCCATGCGCAGTGCTGTAGCGCTGCAGGTAGGGGACGCGGCTCACTGCTGTTCCAATAGCAAGGCAGCTCGACGCTGAAGAACAGGAAATCTGGGTGAGCGAGGATTGTGTTGCGCCATGAGGAAGGGCAAGTGTTGCGCCAGTCCAATTTCCTGACGCCAACTTTGCCCAGATCGCAATTTGGCTGCCATTCGCCGTGATGCTGCCAACTGCCCGGCAAGTCAAAGCCGAGCCAGTGCCGTTACAACTCAATCCTGAGAGCGATGGCCTGCTGAGCCCTGCAATCGTCGCAAGCGACTTTTTCGTCCAATGGCCGTTACTGGTCTCGGTAAATGCCACCTGGACATCACCTTCAGCGATAACCACACAAGTGCTACTTGACGTGCATGCAATGTCCGTTGGGTATGCATACTCGGAGTTGTCTCCCAGCAGCATGGGCTTGGACCAAGCGCTTGCGCTCTTCGTGGCGACGAAGGCTTGACCACTCCGGTTGGCGAAGCCCACGGCGGTACAGCTCGTGATGCTTGGACATGAAATGGCTGAAAAACTCGCCCCCCAGGGGGCTTTCGCAGCCCTAGGGATGGAGGTGAACAGCTTCGAGGTCCAGCCCGTCGGGCTTTGCTGCGCAAAGAATGGCACCGAAGAGCCATCGACTTTCCATTCATTTCCCACCGCAATACATCTACCCAGCGCAGGGCAGGCAATGGAGATCAAACGCGCTCCGGTATAGCCCTTTGGTGGGGTGATTTTTTGTGCATTCCAAGTCCCTTTAGCAAGCACCTGCGCTTCAGGGTTTTGATTGGGAGCCTGACCAACGATCACGCAGGCTGCTGCACTTGTACAGGCAATGTCAGCGGCATCAAAACGAGAACTGCCTGCTGAGGTCCAAGCCTGCGCGCTTTGCCCCCATGTTGTAGAGGGATTGGCTCCAGCCGCATGACTGGTGACTTCAAGAATGGGTAGCAGGAGGGCGAGCGTCAAACTCGACACAAGAAACATCCGAGTTATGGAAAAACCCGAAAAACTCTTACGCGTAGCATTCATGCTGCAACCTTCCCGGAAATATCCAAGAGCAAATCGAAGTGGTCTGGCGCTCGCTCGGAAACTCTAGGCGATGGCAGCCATATTTCGCTGTTTGTTGAGGTTTTCGTCCCCTTTGAACCCAGATTTTACGCAGAGGGGCAAGAGGTGGCGAAGCCTTCGGGCTCCGATACGATCCCATAGGACAAGGAGGTCACCATGGCAGCACCACTCGCAGGCGTAAGGATCATTGAATGCTCGGCGCTGGGGCCGGCTGCGATCACCGGACCCCTCATCGATCTTGGCGCCGACGTCATCAAGATTGAGCCCCCCCAGGGTGACTATGTCCGCGATATGACCTGGCCCATTGTCGAAGGCGTATCCCTGATGCACCTCCACGTGAACCGGGGGAAACGCTCCATCACCCTTGACCTTCGCACCGAAGAAGGCAAGCAGGTATTCCGTGAGCTGGTTGCTGGCGCTGATGCCGTCGTAGAGGCCATGCGCCCTGGTGGCTTGGCCCGGCGAGGCCTTGGCTACGAAGACTTAAAGGCCATTAATCCCGCCATCGTGTTTTGCTCAATTTCTGGCTACGGCATGACCGGACCCTATCGAGACCTACCGAGCCATGGCATTGCCTACGACACCTGGGCTGGCATCGTGAAGCCCGCTACCGATGATGAAGGCTTTGCCTATATTCCCGAGCACGCCTCCATCGGCATCCATGCGGGGCCGCTCTTTGGAGCACTTGGCATCATGGCTAGCATCCTTCGCGCTCGCGAAACCGGTGAGAGTGCCTTTTTAGAGATCGCCCAGTCGGATGCGGCTGCTGCCATGGACTGGTTGCGATCGGAAACTCATCTTGCTCACCGCCGTCCCGAGGATGTTGTCACCGGCAACAAATCAGACGGCTACGTCAGGCGCGCACCTGGAACGGCTGGCATGATCGAAGGAGTTCGTTATCAGGTCTACAAAGCCGCCGACGAGAACTATGTCCTCTTCATGGCTTCCGAGCAGGAATTCTGGAAGAACTTCTGCGCCGGCGTCGACCGCATGGATCTCTTTGAGCGCTGGCCGGGATCAAAATATGCCGATCACGCGAGAGGGAACCGTGAGCTCCAAGCTCAACTGCGCGAGATCTTTGCCACGAAAACTTCCAAAGAGTGGTTGGCTTTTGCCGGAGAGCACAACACCACCATTGCTCCCGTCAACACGCCAGAAACGCTACTTGATGACCCTCAGTTCGCCGACCGCTTCCCCCTCTTTGGCATCGAAGAGCTCGGCGCGGAACAGCTTCCTAGTCCCATCAAGTTCATTGGTGAAAGCCTGCCTCGTCCCCGCCATGCTCCGCTCGTGGGCGAGCACAGCGATGAAGTCCTTGCTGAAGTCCTCGGCAAGGATGCCGCGGCGATCGAAGCCTTAAGGCTCTCCGGTGGCCTCGGCTAGCGCGCGCGATCGTCAGGGCTGTGCCCTGGTCATCGGTGGGAGTGGGGGGATAGGCGCAGCCTGTGCGAAGACTTTGGCTCGCCACGGAGATTCGGTGGCCTTCAGTTATCGCTCCTCCCAAGAAACAGCGCAGAGTCTGCTCACCGAACTCGGTGGCGACACTCAGGCCTGGTCCCTCGATCTCCTTGATGAGCAGGCTGTTGCTGTCGTCATTGAAGAGGTAGCCCATCGCTACTCCGGTATTCACAGCCTCGTATACGCCGCTGGCCCTCACGTGCCTCAGATCCACCTCTCACGGGTGAGCCCCAGCCAATTTCGCCAGCATCTCCTCGATGAAGCAGCGGCCTTTTTCAATGTCGCTCACGCTGCCTTGCTGCACCTGCGAGCCAGCCAGGGTTCTATTGTCGCGGTAACCACGGCCGCCACGGATCGCTACCCCCAGCGTGACGGCCTCTCAGCCAGCGCCAAAGGTGCCATAGAACAAACCGTCAAGGCCCTCGCGGCTGAAGAAGGGCGCTATGGAGTCCGCGTGAATGCTGTCGGTCCAGGGATGCTGACTGATGGCATGGCCGCGAGGCTCATGGCATCGGGAGATCTCGACGAAGAAGCTTTGGCGGTTACGAGACGCAATATACCTCTCGGTCGTTTTGGCTCAGCTCAAGATATCGCCGAGGCAGTGAGTTTTCTCGCCTCGCCGGCAGCCGGCTTTATCACTGGGCAGGTCTTGAATGTCGACGGCGGCTACAGCGTCTGATCTGTGGAACTTCTCGCCGCAGCGGCGCTAGCGCTTGCCACCTATGTCGCCACCAACATTGACGATGTCGTGGTCCTCACCACACAGTTAGTCCTCAATGAAGAAGCTCGCCATCGCGGCATTCGTCATGGTCAGCGTGCCGCACTTGCCTGTGTGGTTTTTGCCTCACTCCTCATTGGCAACAGTCTTCGTGTTATCCCACAAGAAATTTTTGGCCTCCTTGGCATCATCCCCATCATCAGTGCACTGCGCATGCTGTCAAGCCTGCGGAATACCGATTTGCGTAGAGCCGGGCCAGTACCCCCTGCCGCCACCGGTTTCGTCACGAGCTTCCTCGTCACCATTGCCTTGAGCGGAGATAATTTCAGTATCTACATCCCCCTCTTCCGCAGTCTTTCGGCCACCCACTCGGCGATCACCTTGCTGGTCTTTATGCTGGCCAACGCCGGGATGCTGTGGTTCTGCTCTGCCCTTGCTCGCCATCCCATCGTGGTGGGCAGACTGCGCCGAGCTTCGCCCTACGTGCTGCCCTTCGTCCTCATGGGCTTGGGTGTCTTTGTGATGTTGCGCACTGGCCTGATCTGAGCCGCAAGGACGAGCACTAGAGACTTGGCGAAAGGCCCCCGTCAAGATTGATGGCTGTTCCGCTCAGGTAGGAAGAGCGAGGCGAGAGTAAAAATGAGGCGAGATCAGCAAACTCTGCAGCCCTACCCACTCGACCCAAGGGAATCCCTGAGCCGGTAGCTAAATTCGTCAGGAAGTCCTCAATTGGCTCTCCTGCACTCTGCGCAAAGCGGCGCCACTGACCTGACTCGATCAGTCCAATGAGGACTGCGTTCGCTCGTATGCCGCGGGGTCCTAGTTCTTTAGACAGTGATTTGGTGATCGCCATTCCCGCCGCACGTGAGGCCGACGTGGGTTGTGTTGATGGACCTGGAGTCTTTGCAGAAATTGCCAACACATTAATGATTGAGCTTCCCTCAACCATGCTGGGGAGCAGTAGGCGACTCAGCCGGACTGCGGCCATGACCTTGAGGGCGAAATCTTCTTCCCATTGCTCATCGGTAGTGGATTCAAGCGTGGAGGCTGAAGCCTTACCGGCGTTGTTCACCAGTCCGTGAACTTGTGTGAACTGCTTGCCGACCTGCGCCGCAAAGGCTTCGAGGTCGGCGACCACACTGACGTCACAGGCCTGGGCCAGAACGCTGGTCCCACGACCCGAGAGTTGTGCCTCAGCTGCTGCAAGGCGCTCTCGGTTGCGGCCACAGATCGCTACATTGGCGCCCTCGCTCACGAGGGTATCGGCGAGCGCGAGGCCTAGGCCATCGCTAGCACCGGTGATGACGATATTGCGCCCGGTGAGTTCTAGATCCATCGCTATCGCCTGGCGAGTGAGAAGGCGCGGATTTCACGATCGGTGCGACCCTTGTATGCACGATAGGGAGCGGCGGCCTCTTCAAACTTTGCGTAGGCGGCACTACGTTCCTCACCCTCAAGGACTTGCGAAGTCACCGCAAAGACCTTGCCGGCGATGGTCACCGTGGCGTCAGGATGCGCGATGAGGTTATTGCTCCAGGCAGGGTGACGCTCGCCACCGAAATTTGATCCCGTCAGTAAAATTCGCTCTCCATCGAGCATGTAGATCAGGGGAGTCACCCGTGGCAGCCCAGATTGTGCTCCGGTCACGGTGAGTAAGAGCAGCGGAGAACCCAAGGGGCCAAGCGCGGTGTAGCGGCCTTTGGATTTAGTAAGCAGCCAACGGTCCAAAGGAACCACCGATCGGATGAGGGCAGCTCCGGCCTTGGTCGCCGCGGCACGGTGACCAAGCTGAGCCATCTTTGAATCTGGGCTACCCCAGCGCACGTCGGGGAAGCCGAGCTCATCATTTTCCATATTGACATTGTGGCCCTTGCTCGCCTTGCTTGCATAGATCCCTCCACGAAGGCCCATGGAAGCGGGTCTAGGATGATGGCTCGGGAGGTTCTCATCGTGCCTGCAAATCTGTCGGCCGAGCAGTCCACTGATCGTCTGATTTCAGTGCTCTCCTGGGCTACGTTCCTCGAATGGATGGCCGCGGGTGCCTTTTTGCCGATGCTCCCTGCCTATCTCAAGGGTCAGGGTGGATCACCAGCCACGATCGGCCTCGTCATGGCCTCGTTCTTTGTGGCCGGAGTGGTGGGGCAGTATCCAGCCGGCAAATTGGCTGACCTCTGGGGTCGCCGTCCCGTCATCATCTCTGGCCTCTTGCTTTACTCCGTGGCGAGCCTGCTCTTCTTGCTCCATGTAGCTCCGCTTGCCGAAGCCTTCTTGCGCTTTCTTCAAGGCCTCGGTGCGGGAGCCGTCGAGATCGGCACCATGTCCCTTGTAGGGGTGGCCGTTGCCCCAGAGTTTCGTGGTCGCGCCTACGCCAAAATCGTCAGCCGCCAGTTCCTTGGCCTCGCCATTGGCCCCATCATCGGTTCTGTCGCCGGGGTGGAACACATGGACTTGGTGTTCTTGCTTACCGGTGGACTCTCGGGACTGGCCCTTATTCCCATGATTCGCTCGAGCACCCTAGAAGCACACTCTGATGCCGAAGCCCTTCGCGAACCCAGCCCTCGACCCAAAATCACCAGGCCCTTACTTGGCTCCATTCTGGCCATGACCTCCATCGGGCTCACCATCGGCGTCTATGAATCTTGTTGGACCCTGCTCATGGAACACCGCGGGGCAACGGCCCTGCAGGTTGGTATTTCATGGACGCTCTTCTGCTTGCCCTTCATGCTGGGAACCAGGCCTGCGGGATGGTTAGCTGATCACCGAGACAGGCGCTGGCTCGTGCTGGGTTCCATAACCTCAACCTCCATCTTCTTGGCTATCTACGCCGGCATCTCCAGTATTCCCTGGTTACTCAGCTTGGCGATGGTTGAGTCCATAGGGGCTTCCCTTGCCATCCCCTCGGCCCAGTCGCTGGTCGCGCAGTTTGTACCCGCTGGCCAACTCGGTCGCGCGCAGGGAATGGTGACCACAGGTCAAACTGCGGCCACCGCAGTCTCGGCCATGGTGGCCGGCTCGCTCTTTGGCATTGGCCCAGCGGTTCCCTTCATCGTGATTGCCGTCGTGGCCATTAGCTTCCCGCCCCTAGTCGCCTACCTCTGGCGTGACGTTGAAGGCCATAGCCATCGTCATGAGGCCAAGGACACAATGTCTCGGTAAGCGAGGCCGAGAAGCATTCAGCCCCCGATCAATTGATCAGGGGCTGAATCAGCTCAGAGGCCTTAGCGCCTTAGCGCCAAGGCTCTTTGGCTAGGACTTCCAGATTTGGGTAAACCAGAAGTCTCCCTGGTTTTGGCCCAAGCACCTTGTGCCATCGGGTGAGGTGAAGCTCGCCCAGTTCTGCACATTGGACTTGGAGATGATCGCCCAAACAGTGCGGTCGGTGTAGATGTAGGGCATGTCTTCGGCCAAGTACTCGTTCACCTTCGCGAAAGCCCTGGTTTGGGTCTTCTTGTTTGAAGCTCCCAGGCCCTCAAGCAGTGCCTTCTGAAGACGTGGGTCGATGTTACGAGCCATGTTGATAGACAGGCCGTTCTTCACCGCGGTCTCCGTTGACCACCAGACATAGTTGGTGTCGGGGGTGATGCCGCCAAATTGGCTCCACTCTGTTGCCTCAAAGCTGCCGAAGAGGGCATTATTGATCAACTCGTTTTGCTGAAAGGTCTTCAAGGTGACCTTGACGCCAAGCTTCTTCATCTCCTGCTGGAGGAAAGAGCCTGACTGAATGGTCTGAGGAGCATTCACCACATTGAGCGTGAAGGCCAGGGCCTTGCCATGCTTCTTCTTGTAAGCGTCGGCAAGCTTCTGCGCATTCTTCGGGTTGAACTTCGGGTAACTGGTCTTGCCGTAGTACGGAGAACCAGGCTGGAACACACCATTGGCCGGTGCGCAGATGCCAAGGTCAATCACCTTGGAATAGAGCTCACGGTCAACACCATTGGCCAGAATGGCCCTCGCGCCCTTGTCGTTGAAGGGTGCCTTGGCGAGATTCAACATGACGCAGTTGACCGCAGGTGCGCCAACCATCTTTCCGCTGTTGTCACGGTAGGAGTACTTCTTGTTGCCGCGGAACTGCTTGACGACTCGTGACGTGGACTGGTGCATGATGTCGATCTGACCGGTCTGCAATGCCTGGCCACGCGCCTGGGCGTCGGGGATGGGCTTGAAGGTCACCGAGTCGAGGTAGGGAAGACCCTTACGCCAGTAGTCCTTATTGCGAACAGCGGTGAAGTGATTGTTCTGTACCCATTCTTTGAATACGAAGGGTCCGGTGCCCACCGGCTTCGTGGTGCCTCCATCGGGGGCATTCAGCATCGAAGGTGCCGCAACAAAGCAAATCTGCTGCTCGGCCAAGGTGTAGGGGAAGAGTGACCATGGGTGCTTCATGGTCAACTCCACCGACATGGGCCCGGAGACCTTGTAGGAAGCAATAAGTGGCTTCAGGGCGATACCAGTCAAGAACGAGGTGTACTGCTTGTCGATATTCAAGAGCAATGCCTCAGCGTTGAGAGGAGTTCCGTCGTGGAACTTGATGCCATCACGCAGCGTGATGGTCCACACCGTGTGATTGGCATTCGAAGTCATGGACTTTGCCAAGTATGGCTTTACCGATCCCTTTTCGGTCACGATCATCAAGGGGTCAAAGACCGCGCGTGCGTAGAGAAAGCCTGTGGTGTCGAAACGGCCCGTGCTGGGGTTGAAACCCTGCTCCTCTGAGTCAACGCCAATCACGAGGTTTCCGCCATGCTTGGGCTTGCCCTTATTCACGCCATCGCGGCCACGACCGTTGGTCGTCACTGCGCCAGCTGCTGAAGCAAAGAAGTCTGCGCCGGCTCCTGCGAGCGCAACTCCCGATGCCGTTACCGCAGAGCGCTGGATGAAATTCCGACGATCCATATCCGCGTGAAATCCGTGGTCGAGTTCTTCGGTCATATGCTTTATTCCCCCCCTGGGACTCAGTCACCTGAGCTTGGTTCTAACGATGAGCAAAACCTAGCAACTGAGGAACTTTCTCGCAGGGCAACACCACTCATGCCCTGAAATCGGCTAGGAATAGGAAAAGGCGGCAGAGGGAGACCAGAACGGTGATTAGCGACCAGGGTACTGAGCAAGGACTCGAAAATGCTGGTGAGACCAAGCAAAACCTCGCCCATCGCCGTAGTCCCCGGCGTTGCGAGGTGCGGAGTTCTTGGCTTTCTATGCCACAAAGTTTCAGCACGCCAAGCCACGACCGCTTCTGCTTGTCCTCTGTCGAGCACATCGGTGACGACGAGTCACCGTCTCCCGACGACCCCAGGGCCTAGCCCGCCATGGGTCAGCGAGGCCGCGAGGCCGGTGGGACCTTTGAGCTTGAACGTCATGGAACCGACTTCATCCCCCTTCATGAACGTTGGGCTAGCGCCCGCGACCTCGCTGCCATGTGGGCCGGGGCGAGCACCAACGTCGAGTACTTGGTTTACGGCGCCATTCTTGCGACCTTCGGCTTTTCATTTTCACAATGTGTCGCGCTTATCGTCATTGGGAATCTCAGCTACCTCCTCGTAGGCCTGAGCTCTCTGCAAGGACCAAAGACGGGAACCACGGTCTTCACCATCAACAAGGCTGCATTTGGCGTTCACGGCTCCCGGCCACTCGCAGCAATGAACTGGCTCACCCAACTGGGCTTCGAAACCGAGGGCATGATTCTCATTGTTGGTGCTGCAATATCTCTGCTGACGATGGCGGGATTTCACCTTTCGCAGCCCGCCAAGTTTGCGGTGATCGTGATCTCCGTAGGCGCCCAGGTGGTCCTTCCCTATTTCGGCCACGCCACCATGGTCAAGGTGCTTCGGATTATGGCCCTGCCCTTCATAGTGGGCTACCTCGTCTTCGCCGTCTTCGCCAGCCAACACAGTCACCTTGCCCATGCGCAGGTCGGCGCTGGTTGGCAGTTGTGGCTCATTGGCCTTGCCTTCACCATCACGCTTTCGGGACTTGGTTGGACAGAGAACGGTAACGACTACTCGCGCTACCTCCCACCCGAGACCAGCCCAAAGAAGATCGTCGGCTGGGTCTTCCTCGCCACCGCACTTCCCCAGACCCTCATCATGATCATTGGTGTGGCTGTTGCGACCTTTCTTGGTGGTGCTGCGGAATGGAACGGCGCAAATCCATTCACCGCCTTCACCGGAGCCCACCAAGTCCTCCCCCACTGGTTCTCCGCTTCCTTCCTCCTGCTCTGCATTTTCCAGTTGCTCTGCATCAATAGCTTGGATCTCTACTCCTCCAGCGTTTCCCTCCAAGCCCTGGGGCTCAAGATCACCAGAGGTCGAGCCGTCCTCTTGGACTCAGGCCTTGTCCTCATGCTCACCAGCTATGCCATTTTCTCGTCAAGCTTTTCGGTGCTCTTGAAGGACTTCGTCATTCTGGTTATCTGCTGGATTAGTCCCTGGGTGGCAATTTTCCTCACGGACTGGTTGCTGCGTCGGCGCCATTATGAGCCAGCAGCGCTGCAGAGCAAAGATCGCAGCGGAATCTACTGGGGAGGCCCTGGAGGCATCCACTGGCCGGCCTTCGGCGCTCAGATCATTGGCAGCGCCCTGGCGCTCATGGCAGTCAATAATCCCGCCCTCCTCGTGGGCCCGCTGGCAAGCTGGTCCGGTACGGACCTCTCCATACCGCTCTCACTGGTGGCTGCTAGCGCGAGTTATCTCGGCCTCGTGGCCTTAGATGCCCGTATGCGATCAAGGAACTGAACGCGAAACTAGCTCGGGGCTTTAGTTCCTAGGTCGAGTGGTTAGCCTGAGTGCTTCATGGCCAAGTCAATGAGCAGTTGGGAAAGTGAAGACCACGCCTTCTCCCCGCTCGGCCTCGAGGCTCTGGTTCCCGGGCCTCAGGGCCACATTGACCCCGATAGCAGTCGAAGCTGGCTCAGGCGGATTTTTCCGCTCCTGCGCAGCCATCGGGTGACTTTCATTACTTCAATTGCACTGTCTTTCCTTGGCCTCATCCTTCAGGTGCAGATTCCCCAACTGATGAGTCAGGCCATAAATCATTCACTCGTGGTCCACGATGTTCCCCTCAGCCACTACGTCTGGTGGATTCTTGGTCTTGGCCTCATCGGTGCCCTAGCCAACCTGATCGCCCGCATAGCGCTCTACCGCACCGCCTACCTGATTGAGTCAGATCTTCGAAACACCATCTTCGAGCAATTCGCCAAGCTTTCTTTCAGCTTTTATGACCGTGTGCAATCAGGACAGTTGATTTCCCGAGCAAACTCAGACATCCGCAGCGTGCAGATGTACACCACCTTTGCTCCACTCATCTTGGTGCAATGTGCCATCGGCATCGTCGCATTTTGTTACATGCTGGCCATCAATGTGCTTCTGGCAATCATCGCCATGTCCACCATGCCGCTGCTTTACCTCGCTGGCATGCGCATGCGCAACGCCATGTTCCCTATCTCTTGGATTATCCAAGCGCGACTGGCTGAAGTGGCCACTGTTGTTGACGAAAATGTCAGTGGAGTGCGCGTGGTCAAATCCTTTGCCAGAGAGCAGGACCAGCTCGATGATCTCTCTCGCGCCTCGACCAAACTCTCCTGGGCTTACATCAAGGATGCTGACCTACGCGCTGAGTTCACCCCCTTAGTCCAGAACCTCCCGCAGATCGGTCTCGCCCTCGTGTTGGGCTTTGGTGGCTACATGGTGATCCATGGCTCGCTCTCCATAGGTGCCATCCTCGCCTTCAACGCCTACCTCCTCATGCTCCAAGCCCCTTTCATGATGCTGGGCATGCTCATCATGATGGGCCAGCGTGCTTCAGCCTCAGCCGAGCGTATTTTTGAAATCCTGGATGAAGTTCCTGAAATCACCGACAAGCCCGGCGCTGTCGACCTCACGGATTGCGCTGGCTCCATCAGTTTTCGCGACGTCAGCTTTTCCTATCGCGAGGATCTTGCCCCCGTCCTGAGCCATCTCAATCTTGAAGTCGCCGCTGGTGAAACGGTCGCCGTGGTGGGAAGAACTGGTTCGGGAAAATCCACCTTGGCAAGGCTGATCACCAGGTTCTATGACGTTAGCGAGGGCAGCGTAGAAGTTGATGGCCATGATGTTCGCAAGCTCTCGGTCGCTTCACTGCGCTCCCATATTGGCGTAGTGCTCGACGAGCCTTTCCTCTTCTCCGCTTCAGTGCATGACAACATCGCCTTCGGGAAGCCCTTGGCCAGCCGAGAAGCCGTTGTCGCTGCCGCCAAGGCGGCCAAGGCCGACGCCTTCATCAGGGATCTCGACGACGGCTACGAGACCGTCGTCGGAGAGCGTGGCTACAGCCTCTCTGGAGGACAGCGCCAGAGGATTTCTATCGCGCGCGCACTGCTCGTCAACCCTGAGATCCTCATCCTTGATGACGCGACTAGCGCCATTGATGTGGGGGTTGAAGCAGCTATCCACGAAGCGCTTGAGGGCATGCTCAAGCAGCGCACCACCGTCATCATCGCCCATCGACTCTCCACCATTGCCCTCGCTGACCGTGTCGTGGTCTTAGAAGGTGGCCAGCTCGTCGGCTCAGGAACTCATCAGTGGTTGCTTGAACATGTTCCCGCATATTCAGAAATTCTCGCCTCCGTTGAAGCTGAAGTTGCCGTCAGCACTGTGGCCGAGGAGGCCTGATGGGCTGGGGCGGAGGCGGTTTCATTGGTGGAGGACCACCCTTGGGTGGAGGCCCGCCCGGTAAACCTCAGGCTGGACTGCCCTTTGCTGGCATTCCCCATGAGCTCCTCGCTGGCGTGGAGCGCCTTGTCGCCGACGAGCCAACACATCCCGAGCCGCAGTATGCCTTTAACGCCAGGCCTAGTGAGGAGGAAGGTCGCCGGCTGAGCCTGCCCGCCCTGCTGAAAGAGCACCCTGCGCTCCTCATCTGGAGCGCGTTCACCGTCCTCGCAATTGCGGTCCTTGGCCAGGCTGGACCCAAGCTCACCGAACTCGCCATCAACCACGGCATGATGCCCGGTCACGAGAGTTTCACGGTCGTACTCCTTGCCGCAGCTGCCTATCTCGTGCTCGTTGTGCTCGGTGGACTGGCCCAAAAAGCCAGCGTTTCAGTGACCGGCCGTCTAGCTGCTTCAGTCATGGGAGCACTTCGCGTGCGAACCTTTGCCCACCTACAAAGGCTGAGCCTCGACTTTTATACCGAGGAAAAAGCCGGCGTGGTGATGTCGCGCATGACCAGCGATATCGAGAACCTTCAGCAGCTCTTGCAAGATGGGATCGCACAATTTGCCATTCAAGGTCTCACCATGGTGGTCATCATCATCATCATGTTCACCATGAACGTGGCACTCTCCGCCCTCGTCATTCTCAGTGTCCTTCCTCCCCTCATTCTCGTCTCCTGGTGGTTTCATAAGGCCTCCGATCAGGGCTACGAGGCCGTGCGAGATGGCATCGCCAATGTGATTGCCGATCTCTCGGAGTCCCTACAGGGCATGAGAGTGGTTCTTGCTCATAACCGCCAGCGGCATAACGTCATCAATCATCGCAATGTCGTGGAGCTCTACAGGCGAGCAAATGCCAAGACCGGTCGTGTCAATGCCTTCTATGGACCAGGGACGCAGCTGATTGGCGTCGCCGGCCAAGCCGTCCTCATAGGGGTAGGTGGGGTAATGGTTCTCCATGACCGTTTGAGCATTGGCGCTCTGGTGGCCTTTTCCCTCTACGTGAACCGCTTCTTCCAACCCATTCAGTTGCTGGTCCAGCAGTACAATGCATTGCAGCAGGGGCGTAGTTCAATAAACAAACTGCGCAAGCTGCTTGAGACCCAGCCTTCGGTACTCGATGCTGAAGATGCGATTGAGCTTGGCGTCATCGAAGGCTCCATAGAACTCGAGCAGGTTGGCTTTGGCTATGACCCGGCCAAGCCCGTCCTCCAGGCTGTTTCTATTTCCATTAAGGCCGGTGAATCGGTGGCCTTCGTGGGGCCAACGGGGGCGGGCAAGTCAACGCTGGCCAAGTTGGTGGCCAGGTTCTACGACCCCACCGAAGGCAGCATCAAAGTCGACGGCATAGACCTCCGTAAGGTCACCCAGCGCTCGCTGCGCGCTCAACTCGGCGTGGTGCCCCAAGAGGCTTACCTCTTTGCGGGAACCCTGCGCGACAATCTCACCTTTGCCAAGCCTGATGCCAGCGAAGATGAGCTCAATGAAGCCATAGACGCCATCGGCCTTCGTCCCATGATCTCTCGTCTCCCCGATGGGGTTGACAGCGTGATTCATGAACGTGGGCAATCGCTATCAGCGGGCGAACGCCAACTCCTCGCACTCGGGCGAGCCTTTCTCGCACAACCCCGCGTCCTCGTGCTCGATGAAGCCACATCCAACCTCGACCTTGCTTCTGAGATCCTCGTTGAAGGAGCGCTCGACCACCTCTTAGAAGGTCGCACGGCCATTCTCATCGCTCACCGCCTGAGTACAGCTCAGCGCGCTGACCGCATCGTCGTGCTGGAGCAGGGCATGGTGGTGGAGCAAGGAAGCCACGATGAGCTCCTTGAGCTCGATGGCCACTACGCCAAGATGTTTCAACTCTGGGCTGATTCCGGTGGCCGAGTCTCCTAAGTACTTGCCACCTAACATGCGCCCATGGAGCATGCTTCACTCGAATGGCTAGTGGCACATGAGGAAATTCGCCAACTCGTCGCTCGCTATGCCTTCAGCGTCGACAGCCGCAATCTGGACAGCCTGGTCTCGCTCTTTATTGAAGACGTCGCCGTTGGTAGGCAGGCTTCAGGAAGAGAGGCTCTTAAAGCTTGGTTCAGTCTTGGCTTTGAGCCTTTGGGATTTACCATCCTCAACACCGGGACTCATGTGATCGAAATTATTGACGACGAGCATGCCAGAGGCGAGCTCTACTGCAAAGCTGAAATCAGCCATGGTGACCGACTCGTCCATCAGGCCATCCTCTACCGCGATCGTTACGAGCGCCGAGACGGCACTTGGCTCTTTGCTCAGCGTGACCACTTGCTCTGGTATGCCACCGGTGTTGGTGAGAATCCCATAGGACTCGCGAGCATGGCCTGGCCCAAGGAGCACGAAGGCAGAGGTAGCGTGCCTGAGTGTTTCCCGACTTATGTCAGCTTCACTGAGGCACTCGCCGCAAAGGCCTTGGAGACCGAGGGCTAGGAAGAACTGCTGGCTACGTGTGCGCTAATTCTGCTCACCATCTCATCCCACATGGGGCGGGGAAGGTCGTGGCCCATGCCGGGGATCATCCAGAGCGATGAGCCCGGAATGGCAGCGGCTGTGGCCTGACCTCCCGATGGGCTAACCAAGCAATCTCCTTCACCGTGAATCACGAAGACGGGCATGGTGAGTTTGCCGAGCGCCGCCGTGCGATCGGGCGAAAGAGCGATCGCCACCATTTGGCGCAAGGTCCCGGCGGGATGGGCTGCGCGCAAGAATTCAGCGCGAGCGCGCAGACGAACATCTTCGCTCGGAAACTCAAAGCCCGGTGAGGCGGTTACGCGCCACAGGCGATCGGCAATCTCTTCAGCTTCGTCAACAGAGGTCGGTGCAGGGTTCAAGATTGCTGCTACGGCCTCTGCGGTCGGCTGGCCAAGCTCAGGGTTGCCGGTAGTGGACATCACCGAGGTCAAACTCTTGACAAGCTGGGGATGGCGGATAGCTAGCTCCTGGGCAATCATGCCACCCATGGAGACACCCAGTACATGTGCCGAACTCCAACCCAGGGCTTCAATGAGGCCAGCAGCATCATCACCGAGGTCACTCAAAAAATAGGCTGCTTCAATGGGATCCCCGGCGAGGTAGGCATTGATGTCAGGCGTGCCGGCCTCATCAAAGTAGGTCGACAGACCAACATCGCGGTTGTCATAGAGCACGACATTGTGGCCAGCGTCTACCAAGCGATCCACGAAACCCTCAGGCCAAGAAATCAGTTGAGCCCCTAGCCCCATGATGAGCAAGAGCGGGATTCCATCAGCTTTGCCGCGCCGCTCGTAGTAAAGCGAAACTCCGTTGACCTCTACCTTTGGCATCGCTTTTGCCTTTCTGATTGCCGCCTTCGTCAAGCACGACCGGCAATGAGCAACCTAGTCCCCCATGGCCTCAGACGCAGTTTGACTAGGGGCTTTTTCCTCTGTGGCAGGAGTATTGGACAAGCCACTACCGTGATTGCAGTAGAACAGGTTCTAGTAAAGGGGTACCCCATGGCCGAACTCCCGAAGATCATTTCCGTTGACGACCACGTCGTCGAGCCGGCTCACCTCTGGCAGACCTGGTTGCCCGAGCAGTACAAGGCCGCCGGCCCCAAGGTTGAGCGTCGTGGCATCGGCAAAATGGAGCACATCGGTGGCGGCATTTACGACCAGACCTTTGATGACAATGGCCCCAAGGCTGACTGCTGGATCTTCGAAGACCTCGTCTACATCAACAAGCGTCACGTTGCCGCCGTGGGTTTTGACCGTGATGACATGACCGCATCTCCCATTACCTACGACGAGATGCGCCCAGGTTGCTACGAGCCAAAGGCTCGCCTTGAGGACATGGATATCAACCACGTAGAAGCTTCACTGTGCTTCCCGAGTTTCCCTCGCTTCTGTGGCCAGACCTTCACTGAAGCCAAGGACCGCGACCTCGGTCTCGCCTGCATCAAGGCCTACAACGACTGGATGGTCGAAGAATGGTGTGGCGACTCAGGTGGTCGCCTCATTCCCCTCACCATCATTCCGCTTTGGGATGCCGACCTCGCTGCCGCCGAGGTCATGCGCAATGCCGAGCGTGGCGTAAAGGCCGTCTGCTTCTCAGAAATTCCCGCTCACCTTGGACTCCCCAGTATTCACTCGGGATTCTGGGAGCCCTTCTTCGCGGCCTGCGAAGAGACCTCCACGGTGATCAACATGCACATTGGTTCAAGTTCGAGAATGCCGGCAACCAGTGCCGACGCGCCTACCGCCGTGGCCGCCACCCTCTCCTTCGGTAATGCCATGGCATCGCTCACGGACTTCCTCTTCTCTGGAGTATTGGTGAAGCACCCGAAGTTGACCTTGGCCTACTCTGAAGGTCAGATCGGCTGGCTCCCTTACATCCTGGAGCGTGCAGATGACGTATGGCGTGAGCATCGGGCCTGGGGTGGCGTAAAGGACCTCATCCCTGAGCCTCCTTCGACCTACTTCCGCCGTCAGGTCTATGGCTGCTTCTTCCGCGACCGTCACGGTTTGGCTTCGCTCGAAGAGATCGGCGTCGACAACGTCACCTTCGAGACTGACTACCCCCACACCGACTCCACTTGGCCAGACACTAAGGCTCTCGCCGAGGAAATGACCCAGGGTCTCAGCGATGAAGTGATCTACAAGATCATGCGGGGCAACGCCATCCGCATGCTTGGCCTAGACCTCGTCTAATTCAGGCGGCGGAGGATGGTATTTCTTCGCCAGCGCGAACCAGGGAAGAGCTCGAGAGTAGCCACACGCCACTGCTCATGACGAGGAGTCCTAGGACTGCGCCAAGCGCGCTCAGGAAACCCTTGCCAAAAGAGTCACCAAAGACGACCACACCTAGGAACACGCTCACCAGTGGGTTGGTGATCACCATGGCCGTCCGTGAAGCAAAGACAGGACCAGCCGCGAGGGCATGGGTAAAGAGCAAAAAACCCAAAGCTCCCATGCCCGCGAGCAGCGCCAGCGCGATCCAGCGCGTAGCCGAGGCGGCACCCGTTTGATTTACCGCCTTAATCATCCCCGCTTCAGCGGCAAAGCAGCTAGCCGCAGCCGTACCCAAGAGGGCGGCCCGTGGGGATCCCTGCTGGCGAGACGCAAGCGTGGCGAGCACAAGGGCTAGGAGTACAGCAGAACCCACAACAATCAACAGGGCTCCATAAGTCACTGATTCCTCGTTCTGCGTGGTCCCCGCCGAGGCCAAGAAGCCAGCGAGGCCAGCACCAACAGCCAAGACGCCAAACCACTCTCGAGGTCCCGGCACCACGCGACTAAAGCGTCCCACCAAGATCAGGAGGACAACGAGTTCAAGACTCAGCATGGGCTGCACCTGCGCCAAAGAACCCTGCCTCAGCGCGAGGAACTGGCAGGTGAAGGCGCAGAGTAGGACCGCAATGCCGGCCAGCCAACGAGGCCGACGGATCGCGCCCAAGAGGATGCTCGGCGAGACCCCTTGATGCTCTGTGTTACCGACAAGGCCCTGGTGTTGCAGGAAGCCACCTGTCGCCGCCAGGCTGGCCGCAAAGGCTGCAAGGAGATAGGTCACCATCAGTTTTTAGCCGAGCGCTCAGAGCGTCTTCCGTCAAGCTGCTGAGTAAAAGGCAAAAGCCTTAGACCAGCATTTCTTTGACTTGAGAAACGAGTTCAGGAGCCGTTGTATCCCCCACGGGGACGGGATGCACCTGGAGGTGGGTGACGCCAACTTCTTTGAAGGCGGCGATGCGTTCTTCAATAAAGCTCTTGGGCCCACAAAGGTTGATCAGCGAGAGCATCTCCTCGGGCACCAAGGCTGCAGCCTCTTGCTTCTGACCTGCGAGGTAAAGGTCCTGAATCTGCTCGGCCTCTTGCTCGTAGCCGTAGCGACACATCAACTCGTTGTAGAAGTTCTTGCCCTTGGCACCCATGCCACCCACATAGAGAGCCACCATGGGTCGGCTGAGCTCAGCAATTCGCTTTACATCATCACTTTCACCGATGGAAAGCAGGCCACCAGCAGTGATCTGCAGTTCGCCGAGAGCGGGATCACGCTTGGCCTTGCCAGCATCAAGGGAACTGCCCCAAACCTGGCGGGCGCGCTCAGGCATAAAGAGGATGGGGATCCAGCCATTAGCAATTTCAGCCGTAAGCTCTACGTTCTTTTCGCCCAAGGATGCGATCCACACCGGAATATCTGCGCGGTCGGGGTGGGCAATGATCTTCAAGGCCTTGCCTAAGCCAGTGCCTTGGCCTTCAGGGAGGGGCACGTTGTAGTAGCGGCCGTCGTAAGTGAGTGGTGCTTCACGAGCCCAGACCTTGCGCGAGATCTCGATGATCTCGCGCGTACGACCCAGTGGCGCCGTGTAGGGAAGGCCGTGGAAGCCCTCAATGACCTGAGGTCCAGAAGCACCGAGGCCGAGGTGGAAACGCCCGTCGGTAAGGTGATCGAGGCCTGCCGCGGTCATAGCGATCAAGGTTGGGCTCCGGGTGTAAATCGGAATAATGGCTGCGCCAATTTCGATTTTCTCCGTTTTGGCAGCCAAGTAGCCCATCAGGGAGACACCATCGAAGCCATAGGCCTCAGGGACCCAAACCAGGTCAAGACCTGCGCGCTCGAGTTCTGCGACTTCAGTGACCGCCTGCTTGAAACCGCCTGCGTAATTGAGCATGGAGGAGATCTTCATGGTGCTTTCCCTTCTTCGAACTAGAAAACAACCTTAGGCCGTCGAAGCCTCCGCTCAAGGGGGCCCATAATGTCGGCAGAAAGCCAGCGTCCTAGGCCACTGCGCAGCGGTTTGGACCGATTTCCAGCCTTGCGAGCTCGTTCAAGCTGAGATTTGAATCAAAACGGTTGGCCTCGATGATGGCGACATAACTCGGGGGTCGAGGACTGGCCTGAGCGACAGCCCAAGTCACGAATTCTGGCTCTTCCATAGTCAGCGGAGCCAGTCGTGCGCGCAGAGAGCCGAGACTGTCGCTCACCAGAACTCCCGCTTCGAGTTCCGTAGCCGCGGAATAGTGACCGGGCAAGACCATGATTTCGTCTGAAAGTGAAAAGAGCTGCTCGTGAAGCGAGTGATAGAGCGAGTGAGCAAATTCCTCAGCCTTTTCAGCAAGGTCAGGGCGCCCAACGCTGTCGAGAAAGAGCGTGTCTCCGGTGATAACCGCGGACTCGCCGAGGGTGAAGACGGTCGAGCCCGTAGTGTGCCCCGGGGTGGGAATCACCGATACTCCGAGGTGCTGGCCGCCGCCAAGTTCAATCTGGTCCTTATGGCTAAGTTCGGTAAAGGGAAACTCGAAGGCATCGTCAGGGCTCAGCATGAGTTTTGCCCCACTGATTTGCGCGAGGCGACGCGTACCGCTGATGTGGTCAGCATGGAGGTGAGTATCAGTCACCGCAACAATCTTGGCCCCGAGTCGACGAGCAATAGCAACATAACGATCGCTATCCAGTGAAGCGTCAATCACTACTGCAGAGCCTTCTACTGCCACCACATAGGAAAGACAGCCCTTGCCGCGACGTCGCACTTGGACCAGGCTAAAGGGGCCAAATTTCGTTTCAACTTCATCGGCAACGGCTGACCATGAACCCATGCCCCCCGAGAGGACAGCGGTATCAAAGCCCTCGGCGGCAAGGATGCTCGCCGCCCGGTCTGCCCGGCCACCGCTCAGACAAACCAGCACCACCGGTTCTGTTCGATCAATTTCCTCGAGATTGCCGGCAAGGGTGCCTAGGGGAAGATTGATGCTCGAGGGGATGTACCAGTCACTGAACTCTTCGGGCTCTCGTACATCAATGAGTTGGACCTTGTGACCAAGGTTGAGTTCCTCGAGGAGCGATACCGCACTCATTTGTTTGGTCATGAAAACAAGCTTCCCATTAGTACTACCCCTAGTCCTCTAGTCCCCTATCCTAAGAGGAAGAAGGCAAATCGATGGAGGCAAAAGGCGTGGAAGGCACTTGGGCGGAGATTGATGCCAAGGAAGCAGGCAATCTCTTTCGCTCCGGCGTCCCCATCCTTGATGTTCGCGAGGACGACGAGTGGACCGCCGGCCACATCCCCAACACGAGTCATATCCCTCTCGGGCAAATTCCTGACCGCTTTGGCGAGCTCCCCTTAGGCAAGATCCTGGTGATTTGCCGTGTGGGTGGACGGAGCGCTCGAGCGGCGGCTTTCCTTGCTGAACAGCATTACGAAGCCATCAATATCGCCGGTGGCATCCTTGCTTGGGAGCTCGCTGGCTTCGAAATCCTTGACGCCAATGGTGGTCAAGGCACCGTTCTGTGACCACATTTTTCGTTCTCCTCCTCGGTATTCCCATTGGCCTCGCAGTTGGTGCCTTTGGTGGTGGAGGTTCAGTACTCACCGTCCCCATCTTGGTCACGCTCTTAGGTGTTGAAGCTCACGATGCCATTACCACCTCTCTGGTGGTTGTGGGCGTAGCCGCTCTTTCGGGAGTGGTGCGACGTCTCTCCACCAAAGAAATAGATATCCGCCGGGGACTTGCCTTCGCAGCCCTTGCCATCCCTGGCTCGGTACTCGGAACTGCCGCAAACCGTCGCCTCAACCCCCACGTACTCCTGCTTGTCTTCGGCCTTTTCATTGCCGTTGTCGCCCTTCGCATGTGGCAATCTGCTCAACGGGCCGAAGAAGCGAGTGAGATGAGCTCCAGGCGTAGGGCTGTCCTCGTGACTGTTGCCGGCCTCGGCACTGGTGTGCTGACGGGGCTCCTCGGCGTTGGCGGCGGCTTCATTATTGTGCCGGTTTTCTACCTCGTGCTGAGAACCTCGATGGGCACGGCAGTTGGAACCTCCCTGCTTGTCATTGTGCTGAATGCCAGCCTTGCCTTGGCACTGCGATTCCCTCACCCCGGGATCGTGTGGTCACTCGCTGTCCCTCTTGCCGCAACCGGTTTGATCGGATCCCTGATCGGGACTTCCCTTTCGAGAAAGGCCAGTGGAGAATCGGTGGTCCGAGGCTTCGCCATTCTGCTCGCTGTGGTCTCCGTGGGGACAAGTATCCAAGCAAGTTGGCAACTCTTTTCCTAGGCCTTAGGCGAGCTACAAGTCCAACGCAAAATCCCACCAAGCGCACTGCGCGTGAACTCACAATGGCCACCGAGGCTGACTGCGCGATGGGAGAGGTTGCCTAAGCCGCGGCCACCGCTGGGCTCCATCGAAGGCGGGGCTTGGCCATCGTCTTCGATGGTGACGCAGATCTCTTCAGCGACCTTCACTAGGACGGTGCAGTGCTTCGCTCCAGAGTGGCGTACGACATTCGTTAATCCTTCACGGAGTACTGCGGTGAGAGCACTAGCCCTAGCTTGATCAAGCAAGAGCCCTTGGGCTCCCTCAATCTGAAGCTTGAGTTCAAAAGAGAACATGGGCCGCAGGCCGGCCAAACTGTCGTTAACTACCTGGTCCAAGGGCAAGACTTCATTGCTGGGATGGAGATCGAAGATGGTGGAACGAATCAACTTCACCGTCTCAGCAAGTTCTGTGGCGAGTTCGACGATCGCTTCAGAGGATTCACCATCTCCAAGCTGGCGACCGAGCGTGCTCAGGCTGAGCGTATGGGCAAATATTCGTTGCAGCACCGTGTCATGAAGATCCCGGGCCACGGTCTCGCGGGCACGGAGCGCTGCAGCATCTGAGGATTGTGCGTAAAGCCTTGACGTTTGGATGGCAAGACCCGCAGCACTCGCAAGAGTAACAATGACGGCTTCATCTTCATCGCTAAAACCACCTTCATGGTTACAAAGGTAAAGATTCCCGTAGACCGAACCACGGACACGGACAGGCGCGCCAAGGAATTCATGCATACCGGGGTGTCCCTTAGGTAGCGCCGTACTCTCGTCATGCTGGCTCACCTCAGCCAAGCGAAGGCTTTCAGCGTCATGAATAACTGTCCCCAGCACACCCTTGCCTGTAGGCAAGGGTCCTATTGAGGCAATCTCTGCGTCGCTCATGCCTGTAGTGATAAAAGATTCAAGGCCGGTTCCCAGCTCATTAAGTACCCCAAGAGCACCATATTGAGCCCCAACCAAGGAGCGAGCACGCTCTACCAATTCTCTGAGCAAATCATCGAGGTCCAGTGTCGATTCCAGAAGCATCACCGCTTCGAGAAGACTGCGAAGCCGCTCGGGATCTTGGATCTTCGTCACGCTCACCCTCCGAGGGTACCGCCATCACGCCAGGCTTTCCCTATTGCCTCCTACGATGGCCCTGTGGCCATCTCTGTCTTGATCGTTGACGATCACGAGGTGGTGCGCCGCGGTCTCGTCGCCCTGCTCAATTCTGAGCCGGGGATGCAGGTCCTAGGCCCAGCGAGTTCAGGCGAAGAGGCGCTTGAGTTACTGAGGGCCGAAGGGGCGAGTTTTCCCAATGTCGCTGTGCTTGACGTGAGGCTTCCGGGCATATCTGGGGTTGAACTCTGCCGTGAAATTAAAGCGCTGAATCGTGCCACCAAGTGCATCATGCTCACTTCCTATACCGATGATGAGGCCCTTGCCATGGCGGTCATGGCTGGAGCCGATGGCTACCTCTTAAAAGATGTCGCAGGTGATGAGCTGCTCGGTCATATCCACCGCGTCAACGCTGGCGGCTCGCTCCTCGATCCCGCCCTCGTTGCTCCCGTCATCGCCAGAGTAAAAGCAGCTGCCGCGGAAGCTGAGACCCTGGAAGAGCTCTCAGCCCAGGAGCGTAAGGTGCTCGATCTCTTGGCCGAAGGCATGACGAACCGACAGATCTCCGAGAAGCTCTTCCTTGCTGAAAAGACGGTGAAGAACTATGTATCTAACCTGCTGGCAAAACTTGGGCTTTCTCGACGCACTGAGGCCGCAGTCTTCCTGACCAGGATTCGCGAACGAGGCCAGTCGGAGTTCTAGATCTCGCAACCCGTAGCCTCAATAGCTGCAATCAATGCATAACGAGCCGAAACCGGGTCCCCAAAATTTTCCGGACCTGCTTCAAGCCCTAGGTCTTCACAGAGGGTGAGTAGGGCAATGTCGTGACGAAGTTCCACCGTAAGGCGTTTGGTCACTGTTGTCTGGCGGAGGCGAGCAAGTTCGTTTTGACCCAGACGAAGGCGTTCCATGACGATCTCTCGAGAGGGCGCCGCTGCCCCCCTGGGCTCTCTCGACCAGATGTAGCCGAGCAATTCACTGTAAAGACTCACCTTGGAGGCTTACCGACTTTGTGCCCCTCGCGTTAGGGCCATTGGTCCCCTAGCTCAGGGCCTGGCAGAGTTCAGCGAGGTCTTGGTCGCTGGCTGCATAGGGAAAAAAGATCGCCAGACGATCGGCATACCAAGCAAATCGCTGCTGAAGCTCGGTCGCAACTTCTTGGGGGCTCCCCACTACGGCGAGCTGACTGAGCATCTTGTCTGAAACCTTCTCGGCCAGCTCGGTAAAAGCCATGGCCCTGGCGAGTTCTGCAAACTCTGGATAGCGATGAGCTTCACCTATGGATTCTAAGACAGGTCGATAGGCCTTCGTCGAGGCGTAGAAACCGAGTAAACCCTTCGCGGCAAATATGGCCTTCTCCAGCTCCTCATGGTCACTCGCCACGGCAACAATTGCTCCCGTGACCACTTCAACATCGCTTCGTAAGCGTCCCGAACTCACCAGACCACGTGTAAAGGCCGGCGCCGAAATCTCTTCGAGATAGTTTCTCGACATAAAAGGAAGCGTGGTCAAGCCATCAGCAGCCTTTCCCCCAAGCTCGGTCATCTTGGGGCCGAGAGCACCCAAGATGATGGGAGGCGGAGGAAAGCCAGATTGAGGAGGCGTAAACATAGGCGTCATCAGCGTGTGTTTATAGAAAGGGCCCTCGTGCTGCAGAGGAGCACCGGTGCTCCAGGTTGCAAATATTGCCTTGAGCGCAGCGATGAGATCTTCCATGCGCGCCACCGGCTTGGACCACTCCAGACCAAAGCGCCTACTGATGTGAGGACCAACTTGGGGAGCTATCCCGAGGCGAAAACGCCCGCCACTTAATGCCTGAAGATCAAAGGCCGCATGGGCTAGGTGAATCGGGTTTCTGGGGAAAGCGATAGCAGCATTAGTCATGAGATCTAGCGATCTCTCCGCTGTAGTAGCCAAGAAGAGCGCGGCAAAAGGGTCATGAGGACCTTCGGCGGTGAACACACCCGAAACTCCGAGTTCAGCAAGCTTGGCGATCTTGGCGGGAACATTGGCCAGCGCCGTGTCCATGATTGCTACATCAATGCGCACGTCGCCTCCTTTGCAAAGCTAAGTACAGGCTCAAAAAGCCTTGTCGTCAGGCAACCTGACCATAGCCTTGCATGAGGCCAACAAGGAACGAGCGCTCTCCATAAGCACAGACTTAGCGCATTGCTCTCGCTAATTTTACTACTGGCCTAGATCACATCAGTCTTGAGCACCCTTGTCCTCAGGGCACTCGCAGCGAGCCTTTTCCCTAGCTTTACCACATCAACACGGCTGAATCCGCCGCCCTCGAGAGGGGCTACCCCTTCAAGGACAGCGGATTGCAGCTGCGCCGATATGCATCAAGCGAGTTCTATTTTGCAGCGGCATAGGCCTCATTGGATACCACACTGGTGCCCGCTCTATTAACAGCTACCACAACGAAGTACGTACCTCGGCCCGAAGAGAAGTTCGCGGTTGCTGTCGTTAAGAGCGTGGAGTTACCAATAGGCGTTGTTTCATTGCCTGAGGCAGATCCGTAGTAGATGATGTACCCAGTGATGGCGGATGAACCCACAAACTTGGGAGCTGTCCAACTGAAGGAGATTTGCATCGCCGTGCTTGTTGCCGAGGCGCTGAATCCCGTGGGGGCGTCCGGCAGTGCGAGAACCTGCTGAGCGCTTGTTGGAGCAGTTGCTGGACTACTGCCGATGGAATTGGTTGACTTGTAGGTTGCGGTGTACAAGCTTCCCTTTGTAAGTCCCGTAAACTTGCAGCTATCGACGCCTGGTTCAGGCCATACGGTTGGTGCATAGGTGCAGGTTGCACCACCCGGAGAGAGCGTCACCGTGTACAGCGTGATGTTGCTACCTCGCGCGTTATCTGCAGTTTCATGGTTCCATGCGGCGGACAGCTCACCGAGGCCAGGGCCGGAATACAGGTTTAGGGCGGACGGGGTGTTCGGCGTATTGTAAGGAACCACAGCGTTGCTTGCCGAACCCGCGTAGTTTGTGCCGGCTGAATTCGTAGCCTTAGCCGTGAAGACGTAACTCACTCCCGAGGTGAGTCCCGTAACCTTGCAGCTATCAACTTCCGGAGTTACGACGGTGTAAGAACAGCTTGCTCCGCCTGGTGACGCCGTCACTGTGTACTTGGTGATCGGCTTGCCACCATCAGATGTTGGTGGTAACCACGAGACAACGGCCTGGTCAATGCCAGCCACAGCGGTTACCTGGCTAACGGTACCTGGAACCGAATATGGGGTTAAAGCTGGAGTTGTAGCAGCCGAAGGCAGCGAAGTGCCGACTCTGTTGGTAGCGGTAACCGTAAAGGTGTAGGCCGTTCCCATGGTGAAGCCATTCAACCAGCACGCCGGGTCCGTTGGGTCAGGGGCGACGCAGGTCATGCCGCCTGGTGACGCCGTCACCGTCCAAGACGTCACGGCAGGTGTCCCATCGAGGGGGACAAAGAAATCCCACGTAACCCGAATATCCGTGAACGTACCACAACATCTGAAGGCCGCAGTCACATGGGTCGGGGCAATCGGCAAGTTTCCTAAGGATGGCGTAATCGAGTTCGATGCGCTCGACGCCGAGCTGCTGCCGACGCTATTCGTAGCCGTAACGGTGAAGGTGTATCCCGTACCGTTCGTGAGACCAGAAACGCTGCACGGGCTGCTTACCGTCGTGCAGGTCAATCCGCCAGGAGACGAGGTCACGGTGTAGCCCGTGATCGCCGAACCACCGTTTGATGCGGGGGCTGTCCAACTGACGCTGGCCTGGGTGTTCCCTGCGCTAGCGGTAACGCTTGTTGGCGAGCCGGGAGGCCCAGCCGGTGTCACCGAAGTGGAGTCACTAGATGCTGAACTGTCATCAATGATATTCGTGGCCTTCACGGAGAAGGTGTACCCGGTGCCATTGGTCAAACCAGTAACGGTGCATGACGTGGTCTTTGACGTACAGGTCAATCCGCCAGGAGACGAGGTCACGGTGTAGCCCGTGATCGCCGAACCGCCGTTAGATACGGGGGCTGTCCAACTGACGCTGGCCTGAGCATTACCCGGCGTGGCGGTCACACTCGTGGGAGCCCCGGGAGGGCCGGCAGGTGACACTGAAGTTGAAGCACTTGATGCCACGCTGCTGCCAATAGTGTTTTCAGCCTTAACAGTGAAGGTGTATCCGGTTCCATTCGTCAGGCCAGTCACGGTACAAGAGCTCCCCTGCGTCGCTGTGCAGGTAAATCCACCAGGAGAGGAGGTCACGGTGTAGCCGGTGATCGCCGAGCCGCCATCGGACGTCGGGGCGACCCAGGTGACCGTGGCTGAAATATTTCCTGGCGTCGCAGTGACCGTCTTTGGTGCACCTGGCACCGTCAATGCCAATGCGGTTACCTTGGCTGATGCGGTTGAAGCTGCCGAATCCCCAACGCCATTGGTCGCCTTGACGCTAAAGCTGTAGGCGGTGCCGCCATTAAGGCCGGTGACGGTGCAAGAG